>OCZT010000428.1_pt1 | contig 41602 bp, 52 predicted proteins | sample 1539031 | NCBI WGS metagenome assembly OCZT01 (sample SAMEA3539308, study PRJEB22396) | soil metagenome | biome: tundra; feature: field; material: soil | place: USA | collected 2010-05 | depth 0.15 m
GGTATCACCTTTTACACCGGTATCACCCTTAGCTCCTGTTACGCCGGTATTACCAGCAGCACCGGTCACCCCGGTACTACCTTTAACCCCTGTATCACCTTGGAAACTTGTACTATTAATATCCCCAACCAGTTTTGCTGTTGGTCCGGCAACAAGTGTATAAGTTTTACCAGCAGTATTATGTGTAACCGCTGAAGTGCTTTCCTGTGCTCTAGTGACAGTAATAGTATCTGTGGATATATTAGTTACACGTACAACTTCTACATTTGGATCATCCGCTGGATCACCATAATCTGTTGCATTATACCAAACAGCGTTAAATGAAATAGCAGGAAATTTTGCACCGCCACCACTTATTAAAACAATAGAGGTAGCGGAGGCATCATAACCTGTAGATAAATTAGCTTTAGCAAAATTCTTAGCGGCATCAAGAGCCATGGTTGACTCCTTATGAAATCTGGACTAGGGCTGTACCATCAGCATTAGCAGGCATAGTCAGGGTAAAGGTTCCAGCGGTAATAGACTGAGAACCAAATGTATGACTGGAAATTGCTAGTTTACCTGTTGAGGAAGAGTTATAGATTAGTACACAGTCAAAAGCAGCCGCAGAAGTAAACGCTGTCCATACAAGAGAACCATCTGGAGTCCAGATAGATTTAGTAGTGGAGTTACTTGGGGCTGTGCCATTGGTAACAGTAGCACCCGTAGCAGTATATCCAGTACCAGAACCATTGGTTACTTCACCTGTTGCGCTATAAGCTGTAGTTGCCGCTGTGATAGCTGGTGAAGCAGCAGCTGTATAAAGAGCAGCCTTGAGTACGTCTACGGTTGTAACAGTACGGGTTGCATTAGCTGCCTGAGCGCCTAATGCGTGAGAACCACAGAGAATTTCCTTTTTAAAGCTACTTACCATAGCTTGAGCATTTGCCATTTTAGACTCCTTTAATTATGCGAAGCTTGCTGCTGAACCTTCAGCGAAGACAGCGGGTTGTTTTAATTTCATGTTGACGGATCTGTGAACCAATTCCCCATTAAGCCAGTATTCAACCCAGTAGGTATTTTCTACATCATTATCTATGAGGCCCTCTTTTTTTTCAAGAAGACTGTCATCCATTTCACCTTTGGTAGTTAGTATTATCATATTACCTTCCTTTTTCTTTTGGGAACTTATTTGAATACCAAATCATAAACGTTAATAGAGCAGTTAGCAGTATCACCTATCACGACTTTACCACCGGTAACAACTATATCTACAGATAAGGTGGAAAGGTCTTGGCTTGTTAGCGCAACACTCATAGCGCTGCCACCTGTAGAATTAAATGTAACTGGTGTACCTCCTGATGAATTATTACTATAAACACTTGATCCATTTACATCAATTTCTATTGTTGAATACGCCGTAACAGAGGTATCACTTAATGAACCAGAACAAGCAATATAAAGATGTCCTGTATGTGTTCCTGTACCAAATCCAGAAAACGATACTGTCATTGATTGAGGCCAGGTACCGGTTGTACCATGGCTGATACCAGCATAAGAACTACCATCTATACTTGTCCCCGTAGTATCATAAGCATTACCAAGATTAGAGCTAGTTCCTGTTCCTGATACTGAACTAGAACTTGGTCTACTCCAAGACCAAGAGGATTTACCATAAAGATCAAAAAGGCTAATAGCTCCTGTTGGTATGCCAGCTAAAGTTCTTACAGCGGCATCCTCTAATGAAATAGTAGTGCCAGCACTATATCCAAGCTCTGCATTCACATCATTCATACTAATAGCACCACTAGCGGGTAATGTCATTATGCTACCTTCTTAATAGGACCCAGAGAAGAACGAAGAGTGTACCAACCTTTATCTTGAAGGTCTGTTATTTGCTGAATAGCATCATCATATTTGTGTGCTAATTTATACATATCATATTTGGAACGGGCAACGTCTGAAATTTGTTGTCTTTGCTGTGGTCCCCATTCTTCAACCAATTCAATACCAGCAAGCCAGTCACCAAGGGTATTACATCTATAACCATTAATACCTTGAATGATTGTTTCTGTAAAACTACCATAGCTACTACCAAGTACAGGAGTTCCTGTAAGGTTGGCTTCTACAGTTACACCACCAAACGGTTCAACGTAACGAGTAGGCATCAAGACCGCCAGAGCATTACCAAGCAAGGTGTCACGTTCCTTACCGTGCTTTGGTGGAAGGTATTCAATGTTTGGAAATTTTAAATAAGGTGTAGCGTCACCTTGACCACAGAGAATTACCTTTAGGTCAGGACGGTTCCTAGCTATCTCAACAACTATTTCTACTCCTTTGGCATTACATATTCTTCCAAAGTATAAAAGGTATTGGCCTTTATTAGGCTGGAAGGTCCATTCAGAAATATCAAAGTAATTTGGTATAACCCAATGGTAGTCCTTACCATTACGGTTTTCTTTACCACTTTGCCAGTTGTACCAGCAGTTGGATTCATAAATACGAAACTCTGCAAAGGCTTGCATGTAGCCTATACCTGTTTCTAAGTATGTACCACTAACTCCAGCTAAAGCTGCTTGATGACCTATACCAAAAGGTAGACAGATTATATCCTTTGGGCTAACTCGTTTCTTGAGTTCAATATTCAGGCGTTTATTATATTCCTCATATAGAGGTGTACCAAGGTTTGCTACTTCCCCTATGAATGTTGGACCTGTTGGGTCATATTTTGTAATGTAGTTATTAAGTTCATTAAAGGATAAAATATCAACTTGTTCATTAGCACCACTTACAGCACCTTCATTACCATAATGAATAACGTTGTATCCCACTGAACGAAGCATAGGAGAGAACCGTAATACTTTTCCAGTGAATGCACAGTGACTATATGCACCGGTAGTGATGGTATGTGGAAGACCTAATAAATGGAGTGTGGGTTTCATTTATTCTCCAGTTTATTTACCTTGGCTGATAGCTCTTTTATGGCTTCAATTAATAAGGGAACTAATTTTTCATATTGGATAGCAAGGTAGCTTTCACCAGACAATGAATTACCATAATGGTCTGTATCGAATGGTGCAGGTACTACTACTTCAGGTAGAACCTTCTGAACTTCTTGAGCTATTATTCCTACTTGTTTTTTCTTGTCAGTATAACCAAACGAAGTGGCAAGACTATTAGCATTGAAAGTAACTCCATTAAGTTGTTCCACTTTAGCCAGAGCATTTTCAAGAGTCTTGATATTTTCCTTAAGTCTTTTATCTGAATATCCTGCTGTTATGTTTCCTGTGGCTGTAATACTTCCAGAGCAGGCAATGCTTGTAGGACTTAGAGAACCAGATACGTTGCCAGTTGCACCGGTAACCCCGGTTGTTCCTGTTACTCCAGTAACCCCTGTATGGCCAGTAGGGCCAGCAACCCCTGTTACCCCTGTTACCCCCGCCCCCGTAACGCCAGTTACTCCGGTAGGCCCGGCTGGCCCTGTTAATCCTGTTGCTCCGTCAGACCCTGTATTACCTACACCGGCCATAACACCCCACCAAGAGGTTCCGCCGGGTACAGGTGTGTGACTAGTGTTTCCGTTTTGAATAGAAATATAACTACTACCTAAATAGGAAACAGCGTCCCCAAAGACATAGGTATTAGGGTAACCCCATACTGTCTGCCACTGTATTCCCGGTGTGCCAACAGCGCCAGATACACCTGTAGGACCGGCACCCCCGGCAGCACCTGAAGGACCTGAAACACCAACTGCGCCTGTTGTACCTGTAGGACCTACAGCGCCTGTTACTCCGGCAACACCAGTTGTACCTGTAGGACCTGAAATACCAACTGCACCAGTTACTCCGGTAGGCCCAGCAGCTCCTGTAACTCCCGTAGGTCCTGTTGTTCCGGCGGGTCCAGTAATACCCGTAGGACCGACTACACCCTGAGCACCGGTTACTCCTGTAGGACCTATCACTCCTTGAGCACCTTGAAGCGCTATTCCTTGCCAGTATGTGGAACCTACAGCGTCAGGCAGATGATTTAAGTTTGTACTTAATAGACTAAGCCAGCTTGAACCATTATAGACAACACCATCAAAGGCTGCATAGGTATGAGTACCCGACCATACTCCTATCCATGTAATTCCTTGGTCGCCTTGAATACCAGAAATACCTTGTGTACCTTGAACACCAGTTATTCCTGTAGGACCTTGGGCACCAGCAGCACCGGTAGGACCTGTAAGACCCTGAACACCGGTTACACCGGTAGCACCTGTGGCGCCCTGAGCACCACTAACTCCAATAACACCTTGAGCACCTGTTACTCCGGTTAGACCCGTAGGACCCTGAACGCCCTGTGGTCCTGTATTACCTATAGACCCTTGTGGGCCTGTAATTCCTGTTATTCCTGTTACACCGGAAGGACCCGTTGGTCCTGTTGCTCCTCCTCCCGGTCCCATCGGACCGGTAGGACCTACAGAAGGAAACAGAGAAGGATAAGGAGGCGGCCCAATGAATGGGTTCTGAATATTACTACTAGGGGGAGGATCGCTCGTAATGGGAACATCAGAGAACATTCCAGTAACCCATTGTTGCGCTTGTATTGAATAAAAACCACTGCTGTCTCTTGTTAGTTGTTGAATAATAAATTGAGCGGCAGCTAGTCCATCATTGGTAGTTAGAGTAATCAAATCTCCAACATATAAGACAGCACCAATAGGAGTGGTATCAAAGGTTACTCTGCCACTTACTGCGGACTGGTTGAATAATTTAACACAAATACCATGGGCTTGTTTCTCGTTAGAGACACATTGCAGAACATATGATGCTTCTCTTATAGGAACCATACTTAATGCAATCAAAGGATCTTCAACCACTACCGTATCTGGAGCCAAAGCCTTTGCAGAGTTATTAAAACTACATATAACTCTTGTAGGACTATCTACAGCGGGGAGAGAAGAATACTGAACGTTGGTAACATCTGTATCAGTATTAAAGTTGTGAACTATACCTCCAGCTTCCTTTTCTATATGTATTTTATACACTCCATCTGCTTGATAGATAATTGAGTTTGACGCTAATGCAAAAGCATCTAGAAATGATTGTAAGGTTTCTTGCTTACCAAAGTAACCATTAATTGTAAACTTAAACCCTTCTGGATAGGTAGCATCAGCTGTACTGTAATAAGTATAAGCATCTGTAAAAGAGGTAGTATCAATTTTACTTGCCACTAATCCAGCACCGTGCTCTTTATCAATAAGAATATCTCTGATAATTAAAGCAGGATTTTTAGTATAAACCTTTGTTGATAAGTCTGAAAAGGTAGAAGTAAGTACTTTTAAACCACTAACATCAAATGAAAACTCTGGATTATCGGGGATATAGTTTGACCAAGGAAAAAATCCTGCATAACTCTGTCCATATACTTTAACATAAACATATGCTACACCAGGTAACTCCCCTACCACTACGTTAGGTGTTTGATTATACGCACCGGTATGAACTTCCCAATCCCACATCCCAGCGCTGTAGGAACCATCATTAAGTCTACCCGTCCAGTCTTGCCCATTAACATATGCTTTATTAATACCCTGGATAGGACCAAGGCAGACAGCAATAATAAAGATACCGTAGTTACCTCCACCAGATGCATTTCCATCTTCAAAGTAAATTAACTGCCCAACTACTTTTTGGTCACCATAAACAATAGGTAAAACTGTTTGGTCTGAAACTAATGCAGGAGAATAATTACCATATGTAAAGGAGGTAGTACCACCATTAGGAGGAGTGGTTAAAGGGGCAGGAGGCTCGGTACCATCAGGATTTAGCTGATACCACCTTTCCTCTACTGGGTCCCACCTCCACCCAAAGGTCATCGGCACCCAATGTCCCGTTCCTGAGAATGGGCCACCTGGTTCTTCCCAGCGCCAGTGGGTATGCCAATCTGAAGGAGGAAGAACCTGACCCCCATCAGGCTGTGTTACAGGTGTGTGAGCCATTATCGTACTTCCCTAATTCCAAGTCCGGTGGATACAAGCATATTAGTAAAGGCATTAAAGCTCATTGCATCAACAGTAAAATGTGCTTTGATTGTTCTCTGTCCTGTTGCCTGCCATTCAATAACATAACCTGATGTAGGAGCAGTAGCAAATTCTACCTGATCTCTTCCATCAGTTCCTGCGGCTGAATGGAACTTCCACATAGAACCGGTAAATCCTCCACTTGTCCAGAGGTTGGAAGTCTGGTCAGAACCATTTACCCATAATGTATATGACGTGGAAGACACCATAGGAATATCAAAGGAGGTTGCAGAAGCACCCCCTACACCTACATAAAGTTTAGGCCATCTTATCCCTACAGGTGAGGCATCATGTCCATTAAAATCAATGAATGTGAAGGATAAAGCCATACCTTTCATTGACATAAAGAAGTCATACAAACCACTGGCAGAAGATATATCTGACCACTTAAAGTGTTGACCATAAGTTAAGGTACCAGAATAAAGAGAGTAATTACGAAGCTGTTTAAATACAACCAGACCAGAATCATACTCAGGACTTGTAAGAGTCTTAAATGTATCTGAAGTTGGGTAAGGCGTATCCGGTACTGGAGTTGTTGGAAATAATGACATATGCTATTCCTTTAAGTTGGGGTAACCGTTGGCATAGTACGAAAACCACCATAGTTAAGTTGATTTCCTAATGCCTTACACGCTACATAAGTACGGTCACATGATTCAACGTGCCCACTGTAAGCACAGGCGGGACCTTTGAATAAGACGGTACACTTGGTAGTAAGTAACCTACGGGGTAATACTACAGCTGTTGTATCAACGCTAAGACCTAACGTATAAGTAGCTGTTGCTTGGTTACCTGACCTGCTTAATGATCCACCAGTAATAATGCCTGAGAATAGATATTTAATATCTACTCCAATGCCACCTGGAACAAAAGCACCGGTTACTGTCGGATCTAACCAAGCCTCTAATATATCTATTGGAACCGACTTTATATTAAGTGGGTTATAGACCAGCCCTGACATATAATAATCAGCGTTCTGAACAGTCAAACTAGAAGCAGTAACAGCTGTTCCCGTTGAAACTATACTTCCTACAGATATACCATTTGGATACCACGTTCCGCCTAACGCTGTAATAGGTATATCACTATCAGTCCAGTATTGTGTAGAGGTAGGACACAAGACAACACCACCACTAGCATAGGTTCCCTTACCAACAGAGCTATCAAGGCTGAATGTATATGTTCCCGTTGAAGTAGCTACCCAGCTACCATTAGTACTATTATACAAAGCAGTTACTGTTCCACCACTAACCCAGGCAGCATTGCCGATACTGGTTTGTAGAGAAAAATGAGTGCCGTCAGTCACAGTAACCAGCCATGAACCATTAGCGGCAGTATTGCCAGTAACCCCTGTTATTGTGACAGTATCATTTGTTGTTAATAAGTGTGATGCAGATGTGTGAATAACAATAGGTGTAGCATAGGTAGCATCAAGTACTGTATAAACGGCAGTACCTACTACACCAGTAATTGATACAGTCATACCAGTGGTTAGTCCATGGGCATCAGCTGTAGTGACCACAACCGGTGTTGCATTAGTAACCCCGGTAATGTTATGAGTAGAATTAAAGCCACACTTCACCAAATGAAATGTTTTTATAGTGCTGTCACCGGCATTTGCACTTATTGAGTAAGTCATTTATTTACCTGTTCCTGTCATCTTCTTCAGGTATACTTCTGGATGAGTTCTTAAAGCAGTAATCAGCTGTTGCTGACCTAATTTAATTTGTCTATCAATCTCATCGGGTGTAAGTGTAGGTCCACTTGAATTAGATCCTACCTGAGCATTAGCAATTCTCTGGTGAAGAGTGTTGATTGCACCTAATAATGTTTTTGCCATATTATCCTACCAAATCAATGATTTTATTACATGAATTATACAACCCAATTAATCCGTGTGTGTCATCACCGATAGCACCTGTTGTTGCAGTTCCAAGGCTTGTTACTGCTCCTGTTGTGCCAGTATTAGCTGGTTTGCCATAATCTGGGTTAGGAATTGTCTTATCCGGATGGTTAGGATCAGGTATGGTTGGATCAGTTGTATTTGTACCAGTTGTGGCACGAATAAATAGTTGCATAGAATTATTTAATACTGTACCTAAGGTATTCATTTGTGTAATAATAGTATTTGAAATACCAGTTACGTCTCCACCCATTATCAAAGCAAGAGCATCAACACTAAGTCTAAGAGCCTTTATTGCTGTCTCAGCATTTCCGATAGCTATTCTAAGAGAATCTTCAGCGGCTGTTGTAGTAGTTCCTGTTGAAGAATAGGTCTGTCCTAGAGTTAATCCGGCGTGTTCTAAATATGCAAATGCGGCCTGCCCTCTTGTATCAAGGTCCCCAAGGATTGTATTAGCCCATGAATAAGCGCTCTCATAATTAGGATCATTAGGTGAGAACAACCCTTCATATGTTCCTAGTAACCCCCTAATCTCACCAGCCATAGCGTTGACAACTGTAGGATCTCCATTAGGTCCGGCTTGAGCATCAATCTTAGCAAGGTCTGCATTAATTCTACTTTGAATCATACTAATCTGAGAACTGTGGGTTCCTGATTTATCTCTATGTCCGGCGATTGTATAATTATTCTGCCAGATATCAGCCTGAGTACCTTGTGTTAGTGCTTGTTGGCCCGAATAAACTGCTTCCATAAATGCTTGTAGGTGAGTTAATAGATCCTGTAGTCCTGTATTAAATAGACCTACATTAGTAAGATATTGTTGTGTAGGTGCATGAGTAGCATCACCCTGCCCGGTTGTAATATCTATTTTATTAATATCGCCGCTTGCTCCCAGCAAACTACCAAGACTCATCCAGTTCTTTTTATATAAACCGCTAACAATATCATCAAATCCTTTAGCTATAGTTTGTAATTGTGTTAAGGCATCATTCAAACCACTCCACAGTCCAATTAAATAATTAAGTGAGGCTGTGGCGAGTTGAATAAATTGATTCCAAGTCTCCTGCAAAACTTCAGGATTATTCTTATTTTGGTCTGCTAAAGTGAAAGCGTTCCATCCACTATTTGGATCAGCAAAACGTAGGAAGTCCTGATAATGCCACTCGGGACTCTTCACATAGTCGGTTGCAGCTATATCGAAAGCCTTAGCCTGTGCGTTGATTGCATCTACCATATCCTTAAGGGCCTGTAGAGCCTTCAAAGCATCTTGGTAATACTGTGCGGATAATTGATTTATTGTTGTAGCGTGATCTATTTGATCCTGACCTGTATACTGACCTAATTCAAGAGCAAGGTTAGTAATAGTATCTGAAGCCTTTTTTAGATTACCTACAACGTCAGGATGTTCAATTGCATTTATACTGGCCTGAATATCAGCAAAGTTCTGAGATAGGTTCTTTATATTATCTTTGAAGTCAAGTACTGCATTAACTATTCCAGAGAAATATTTTTGAAATGCTTCTGGAGTCATTACATCAATTTGACCAGCAATTTGATTTATTCTACCGATGGTAAATCCAAGGTTAGTTAGGAAACCTACTAATGGAGAATTAGGATCAACCCCCGAAAATTGGTTCGTATTTCCATAGGTACCGGGTATGTTAGGTAGTGTTACCGCGCCAGTAATACCGCCTTGAGGGGCCAAACTAATTGTTGTCTGACCAAAGAAGGCATGCATTATTTCTTTTGGAATAATATCTGTAAAGATTTTTGTTATATCTGCTTGAAAATCAGCACCACCACCGGCGTGGGCACCAAAGACGCCTCCTATTGAGGCAATGTAGGTAAGCATTTCTCTATTTAATGCCGTTAGTAATTCATTGCCATGAACAGCGTCTACCCTATTAAAGATACTAGAAAACATATCCATCATGCCGTTGCTAATAGTTAATGCAGCAGTAGTGGATATCTGTGTGTCTGAACCCTCAGAGCCAAATGCCATACCTGTTTGTATTGCACGAAGCATATTACCACCGGTATAGGTAGCCTTGAGATCGGCCGGACTTGCTGTTAAAGCACTAACAATTATACCTACGGCAGCAATTACAGCACCAACAATAGGCCCGATAGCCGGAATCATTGCAGCGGTAACTGCTAATTGTATTGCCCCCTGAGCGACAGTACTACCTAGTAAGGTTTGGGAACTTGACATTTGCGCTACCATTGATAACGCTGCTAAGCCCCCTGCGGTCCATTGTTGAGCAGAAGTAAGTTCTGAGCTAGGTTTGCCTGGAGCGGATACTACAGAACGACCTTGAGCATCTGTAGTGTAATTAACAGCGCCCGGTAACGGAACACCCGTTGTTCCAACACCATTAGCTACTCCTAATGCCTCTCTTATTTTTGGTAATACTAAATCAGTAATAAATGTAGCAAATGTTTTACGTAGATTGCCAAAGAAAGTATTAAAGACATCTTGTAGACTATTAAGCTTACCACTCATTACAGCTACTAATGAATCATTAAAAGCTGTAGCCATGTCTCCCCACGCACTAACTACCAAATCTCTTGTTGTTTCAGTCGTACTTTTTATACTAGCGCCGATAGTAGCCCAGCCCGCCACTATACCTCCAGCATAACTATTAGTAACCTTAACTATTAGTGCTGCCTGTTCTTCATATGTCTTTCTAATACCAATGATGCTGTTTTGCTCCTGAGCTAACCTAACCGTTTTTGTGTCAAACAGTTGTTTATTAATGGCATTATCTTTATCTGCAAGAGCCTGATTACCTGCTATATCAGCAGAAGCAGCTTCATTAGCGGCACGTAGTTTATTATCAATAGCAGCCTTTTCTCTGTCATAAGACTTCTGAATATTTGCCTGTTCTTTAGTGTAATAATCATCTGAGACAGCAGCTAATTCATCACCAAGCTTAGTATAAGTGTTATCCATCCAAGCAATAAACTCTTCGTGCTTTCTACGTAGACCATCTATAGCGTCTTCATTCTTCTTTTGAGCTTCTTGAAATGCAGCTATTTCCTTAGAAGTTCCTAATGCTGTTGCCGAGGCTCTAAAATCCCAATACGTCTGCCAATTAATTTTGCCATCAGTAAATTCTTTAAATTTGGTGTCAATTTCTTTATTAGTTTCAGCGTCAATTAACCCAAATTGTTTAGCCAGCCCCTCTAGATTAAAGGCATTTACCTTGGCCCAATTATCTTTAGTAAGTGCCTGAATAGCAGCGTTATCATCTGCTACTTTCTTGGCACGATTAGGAGCAGAATTAGTTTTATTGTCTCCTGCCCCGAGGTACATTTCACCCTGCATAGAGGCACGCAAGGCTGCATCTGCATTCAAAGCTGCGGCTCTTGTTCTCATATCAGCAGCGCCCTGCTCAACAGCGGCCTTCATCTTCTGAAATTCATCCCAATTTGCCTTGGCGTCTACAAATAATACCGGTTTTACTGGATTTAATGTCTGAATCCATTGATTCGCCGCTGAAATTCCAGCAGGGACTAATTCAATAGTCTTAATCAGATACATTATCTGAACAGAGGCTTCTTGTGCCCACTCTTTAAGAGTTTTTTGAAAGTCATTAGTTTTCAGGTAGTCTGTCAAATCTTTTAAGACTTGCTTAAGTGGTTCAAATCCTTGCCCAATAACTTCCATTGCAGATTCTTTAGTCTTGTCAAACTCAGCCCCTAGGTAAGCCCAACTATTTTTTAATGCTTCTACCAGCGCTGGGTTACCTTTAACCATAGCATTCAGGTATTCCATTGCCTGACCGGCATCTTTCATTCTTTGTAGTTCTACTGCATCAATACCTGTGCTGATTAGGGCTGCGCCAGCTACACCACGAGGCATCAATACCCCAGTATTAGCTGCCTGTGTTAGTCTCTGAGCCAGAGATTGAACATCAGTTCCATAACTACGGGCTAGGACGGCTAAATTATTTGTTAAAGTAGTGGCTTCATCTGATGTTCCACCAAAGGTTCGCTTGAGTAGGTTGAAGGCTTCTACTACTTGTGGGGTGGTCATCCCTACCAATACCGCTGTTTCTTTTAACTTCTCCATCTGCTTAGTAGCAATTTCCATTGATGCAGCCCAGCTATTAGTAGAAACCATGGTTGCCGCAACGGTTATCAGCATCTGTTCTTCGGCCTTTACAGCCTCAAACGTTTTGACAATAAAAGACTGAATACCCACAATAGCTTTCTCAAAAGCATCTTTTGCTAGTGCTCCAGCAGCCACAGCGGCAGAGCCTAAAGCAACCATACCACCAGCACCGGTAGACCCCGCACTAGCTATCTTGTCTCCGGCGCTAGAACCCGCTTGTTCTACTTTGCCAAACGAATTCTCAAGAGCTGCTAAGCGTTGGTCAATCTTATCCAATACAGGAGTAACCCCATCCTTGAGGTTAAGATCAATACCGGCACTGTAATTTGTATTAGCCATTATTTTGCCTTCGTCTCTGCCTTCTTTGTTTGCTCAGCAAAGTACTTCAGTGTCGCCCCTTCCAGGCTTTGGATATGCTTTAAGAGTTGTTCATCCCAATCTATACCAAGGGTATCTGCAATTACTTTTACAGCTGTGTAGTCCAATCCGGTAGGTCCACTAAATCCTACTCGCCATTGGCTTTGTACAGCGTTCCATAACATGTATACTTCCTTACCATATGGGCTAAGTGTGAAGTCCCCACCTTGTTTCCATTTAAGGCAGGTATTACCTGTAAGCCCACAAACATCTTCTTTATATTTCTGCTTACCTATGAACCTACAGGCTTTACAATCGTGACTGGCTGGCACTGATCCCTCTTTAGGGATTGCCAACCGTATTAGTTTTTTGAATCGTCCTCAAATTCCTTATCTACATCGTTAGCAAGTTCTTGAGCCTTCTTAACTAACCAGTTAGTAATTTTTGGTCTTTCATTAATTAGCTTGGCTTTCTCTAGTTCAGATAGTTCCTTGAAAGTTCCATCTTCCTGTTTGACTTCATAAGACTTAAGAATAGACTTACCTGAACTTATCTGAAATTCGATACTGTTGAGTAACGAGGTATCACCCATATTGATATGAATATTTTGTTTTGCTAATGCCTTTAGACTTTCTCTAATTTTACTAGCGTCATATGGGTAAATTGTTGCACGATCATTGTTAGGTAATTCAATAGTAGTTGTAGTAGCCATGGTGTCCTTCCTTAGTTTTTTAAATATTGTTGAAATGTTGGGTTGTTTAGATACTTGGTTAGGGTCGATTTGAATTCGGATTCGGTCATATCGTCTTTTAGTTTGTTTAATTCCTTAGAAATAAATCGTAGATTGTTTATAGTTTTTTGTCCCTTTCTACTAAGAGGAACAATATGATCTAATGTTGCATTAACGCCGGGTATAATAGATTCTCCTGTAATAGCACATTTACCTTCTTGACTATCCCAAAGCTTTCTTAATTCAGAGTATGTAACACAAAATCTATATTGTTTATGGATGTATGCTTTCTTGAGCCAGTGTTCTAAACACCAAGAGCTATGTGACAAAGCAGATATGGAACATGACGGAAGCAAACACTGTCCGAGTTTATGCTTCCGTTGTTTATTTTTAATATGCCCTGTTTTACGAAGAGTTATTTTTTGGCTGCGGTGTTCTTCACAATACATAGATGTTTGTGATACAGGATTAGTACAACTTTTTGTTTTTATACATAATCCTCTAATGGCCTTACTCTTACGCTCTTTATTATGGCGTTTAATAGAATCGGGGTGTTTTACTCTATATTGTCTAGAAGCTTCTTTACAACAAGACAAGCAAGCATAAGGAGCTACACCAAAGGCTGCTTCTAAACCACAACGGTTGCATAGTTTAATTGTGTTCATATTGTGTCCTTCCGAGACATGAGATAAATGGAGAGTGTTTTTTATCTCAACAGAAACACTCTGCCACAAACTGTTACCCCATTTGATGACAGGTCGGAGCTTCCTGCGGAAGGCTTAGTTACTCCCTTCCGGGAATTTATACGTAGATAGAATTTGCAGACTGGTTGGAGGTAATCATCTTACAGCTGGTACCTGTTGAGGTATCATAAGCACCTTGGAACTGAGCGGTGACGAAAATTGCGGTCGGGCCTGTTAATGCTGGGCCCGTCTTCTGGATGAATGCCCTAGGAATTACTACTTGGAAACTCTGACCAGCACCTTGTGTCCAAGTAAAGTCAAAGGCAACCGGAGTAGAACCAGAAGCCAATAGCGTTAATACAGCGGAACTATCTAAGGCTAGGTCTAGAGAACCTGATACCTTATAGACTGAAGGAACCAATGAGCCGCGTGCTCCACCAGAACCAACACGGTAGTCAGTACCACCAAGACCAGCAGCAATAGAAATACTACCCTTAGCAATATAACCTACTGAGGAACCACCAATCTTACAGTCAGCAGATAGAAGCTGTAGACCATCGAATGGGGTTGAAGCAGAAGTTGTCCAGTCAGTTAAGGAACCAGCGGCTACACCACCAGTAAAGGTTGTAGCATTACTCCATGTTAGATGTGTTCCGACAGCGTGTAGAGCACCTAGTGAGTTACCAGCAGCACCGGCTACAATAGCGACACAAAGTAATGAACTTGAGGTAAGTGTGGTAGCAGTTACATCAGTGTTAGCTGTAGTTCCTGTACCATAAATTACACCAATGTCATCACCAGCGTTGATAGCTGCTTTAAGGTTATATAGAGCATCAGCAGCGCTTCCTGTACCACCAATTAATACTTCATCACCAGCACCGGTAAGAGTTGATTTGAAGGTATAAACTACAGAACCAGCCTGTACTGTATCGTTGTTAGCCGGAGCCAGCGTACCTGACAATAGGTCAGATGCAGCTACAGCGGTTGAACCAGCACTATATGGTGAGGTACTTAAAGCACAAGTCTTTGCTTCCAAAGCATAAGTTGTACTTAAGAAACCTGTGCTATCAATAGGTATAGTCATTGTGTTAATACGAACACCAACGGCTTTACTGTATTGTGCTACAGCTAGGTTGAAAGAGGTTTCAACAACAGCCGATAAAGGCATATCATTAGAAATCTTTGATGTATGTGTATAGTTGGGACCAGCACCACTCCCGACTAGGTTTCCACAAAGTAAATTTGTGAACCAAGGGAAGGATACTAGGTCGGCTACCTTGACAAGACTTCCTGTAGCAGCAATAGGCCCAAAGGCTGGGTCACGTTCTGATAGGTCACCTGTTAGGGTAGGGTTAGGTATAAGTGTTTGAGAAGGAGCAAGTGCGCAGGATGTTACGGGAAGATGAAAGCCTGTTGGAGAACCTTTAGCGGTACCCCACGACGCTTCGTAGTCCACAACTACCTTACTAAATGCACCTAGGACTGGATCTGACATGGTTGAACTCCTAGTGTATTTCTATCTGCTGAAAGTCAGTAAAAATACTTCTGTTACTAATGTTTGAATGCTGCTTGTGATAACCATTGTTACCAGAGCAAGGTTACTTACCTAAAATGAGATCTAAATAAAAGTCTTGGTATGCGACAATTTTTCCTTCGGGCTGGTTGTCAGGACACTGTTCCTCTTGAAATAAGAATAATGCTTTTGGTGATTGTGCCGAACGAGAGAAGTGAAGCTGATCACGGACCTTCTCTAGTAAGGCATAAGTATCTTGTCTAGCGTCTTGTGTGCCTCTCATATTTGAGTTAGAAATTGCTACGCGCCATTTAGTGGTTGCACGTAACATTCTTGATCCTATTGCATACACCATAGCGTTTGTAGTTCCAAGATAGATAATACCCATAGCTGGAGTACGTAAGGCTTGCTTGTTTATTAAATCTTCTAGAGACATGGCAGGTAAGATTGGCATACCTGCCTGTATTGCTGGTGAAGATAAAGCAGCTATAATTTCTGCTTGGACTGCGGCCAGTGTTCCACTATCACTCATTACTTACCTTCCATAACTAGCTTGGTCCAGCGTCTACTAATAGCGTCTAATGCGCGTGTCCCAAAATCTAAGAACTTCCTTTGTGGTATATCTACTGAGTGGACAAGATGGGCTATAATCCTTACTTGGTCCCTTGCCCCTTTTTGATATACTGTATAACCATTACCACTTGGCTTTACCCAAGTATTTTTCCAAGCACGTAAGTCAAAGTTCTTTTTCTCTGCTTTACTTAAGCTATCATCAGGTATCGCAAGGAACTTGCCTTTACCTGTGATAGTTCCACCAAAATTGTGAATAGGAGCATAAGGTAAATTACTACCAACGGTTAGGGTGTCCCCTTCTACGCTGTAGACAATAGAGGCTGCAAGTGCTCCTGTGTCTCTTAGTGTCTTACCTCCGCGCCTTGATGCCTTCCAGCCCGGTCCCTGCTCTCTGAATACCAGAGGTATTTCCGTTAGGGTCATATATTTACCGGCTGAATCTAACAAAGCAGGTTTATCCTTGACCCTCTCCCCTACTTTCAGGAGATCAGATCGTAGCTTCTTAAGTTCAGTTAAATCAGCGACAAGCATTTTAAACGCCCTAACGATATATTCTTTTTATGTGTTTCTGTTAGATGCTTACCAAACATAGGATGGTTACTCCCACGTTTTGCCTCGGATAACTTTTTTCTTGTTTCTGCTGACGGTATAAACCCTAGAGAATTCTTATTACCTAATAACTTCCTTGCCCTATTCTTTCTATATTCTTCTGAAAGCGTCCATGTTTGCCCAAGATTACTTTTGCTACCCTTAGCTCGTATATTGCCTTTCAGGGCTACAGATATCTTCTCATTATGTTCTTGAGAATTTTTCATCCCAGCTCTTGAACAATTTGCAGGAAGAATGTTGTATGACAGACCCAAGGTTTTATAATTATCAATATTAACTTGTTCGAGTTCCGTAAGGTCTTCTTTACTAAAAGGTCCACAAAGAAGAGCACCATAAATAAACATGTCTTCGCCGTACTTCTTCCATGCCTTTTGTAGAATTGGGTTAGTATGAACACCTTTTCTTAACGCCGGTTTATGATAATTATTCCAGCGACTAGGCATATTAGTATCTTGTCCAATATAAACCTTGCCATTCACCTTATTGGTGATTGAATAAATACCTTGCATATTAGTAGTATCTATTCCAATAATTACCGTAGCCATAGTTTCCGAGTATTTCACCATCTCCAAACACTTGGGGCATACTTCCCCCAACCATTGAACCACTTAAAGCTTCTATACCAGGAGTAATTTGTCCAGGTAAAGAAGATTTATTAGCAGCTATATCCTGTAACCACTTTACCGTAATATCTCTATCTGTGGTAATACTTGGATACTGCTCTGCCAGTTGTCTGCCTTGGAATAAGGAATAAATAACCAACCTGCAACAATGGGTCTTTAATACCCCCATTACATTACTTGGGGTAATAACAGGCGTTATATATCTACCCATTAAATAACCATCCATAAATGAACTTTGTGCAACACAAGCAGCGGTTATTACAGCGTCACCTTGTATGCCAGCACCACCAACACCGGTGTCACCACTGACACCAGTGTCACCTGTATCTTGAACCAGAACAGTATTTATTGTTAACTGGTCGAAGTTCAACATTGCTGTATAAGCTTCAACGTCTTCTGCTGTAGCGTAGGCCATAATTACTTTCCTTTTGATTTTGAAAGCTTGTTATATTTCTTATGAAAGGCAGCAACAATTTTTGCTATTTCAACTGCTTCCCCTGCTTCACAGTTTTCAGGTTCATATTTAGCTAATTGAGCAGTAAGAGTAGCAATTCGTTCTTGTGCTTCTGAGTGTCTACCATTAACTAAACTTCTAATAACCTCAAGTCTTAGAGTGTTATCTTCAAGTTGTTTATTTGTAGAAGAGGTTGCAGTTTCAAGGGTAGTAGCTACTTCAGCAACTCTTGAAGCTGTGTTTTGTGCGTGGGTAGCAACTTCCTCAACCTTGACAGCAGCCCCACGGGCCACAACTGCTACTTCTTCCGCTTTATTAGCTGCTGCTAAAGCGTTCTTTTTATTTCCTTTGTAATTAAAAATATTAGTAACTAAATTAGCTGCAAATAATCCTACTGATGTTATTACAGCGACTATTATAATTGGTCCTTGTGTTACATCCATTATTAGTCCTTAAAAAGTATTCCCCTTGTCTCACCCATCACTATCGGGGTTGATAGGTGGGAAAAGGGGAGAGTATCACTCCATACTCCCCTTAGTTTTACTTTTTACTTAGCCCTTAAAAGGCGCAGGAGGAGGTTGTGGGGGGAAGGACTGAGGCTTTTCCTTAGGTGGAAAAGGCTCGGCCTTTGGCTGGGATGGAACGGGCTCAGGCTTTGGCTGAGGAGCCGGTTTTGGTTGAACTGGGAAAGGATCATAAGATTCTTTATTAGCCATGTTATATCTCCTTATAAATTTGCACAGGGAAGAAGAGTGAGCTGGGCATGGAAACCCGGCTCACCTTATCTACAGATAGCCTATTTAGGTTGTGGTACCGGCTGTAGTGAATAGATAACCGGCTGTGTTCATTGTGATGAAGGCTTTGTAGTAGTCAACGTAAGAGTAGACCATTGAGCCTTCGGCTCCAAAGCGTCTGTCAAGATAAGCAGGCATAACCTTTGGTGAACCAGCGGCTACGAATGTTGCAGCAAACTTAGGCGTGTGTAGGTTGTTATTTCCAACAACTAGCAAGCCAGCGTCTGTGCCCCATACGTCAGATAAAGCACCATTAATAGTTGTGTTTGAGATAGATGAACCAACAACTATAGACATACCAAACAGGTTCTCAAGACCGACAGTGGTAGCAGGAAGACCTGGTGAACTTGGAGTACCACCGTACTTCATGACATCCTTGATTTCTGCGTTAACACTTAGATAACGGAGAGCAAGAGGGGATAGCCAGAACACATTAGGATACATTCCGCACTTTGAACGAACTGTTTCCTTAGCGGCTAGAATAGTCTCAATAGGTGTTGCTGAAGCATTACCCCATGAAGCTGTTGAACTGCATGAAACGAAACTATTAGTACCGGTAGCATCATAGTTACCTTGAGTTCTTAGTAAGGTAGCAATAGCTTTTTCCTTGCCGAGTTCAATCTGTGAGCGACCAAGTTCTATGGCTTCTATGGAAGCATCAATGTTGGAAGCAGCGTAAGCACGGGCCATGCGGATGTCTACGGGCACATCTATCGCGTTGGCTTCAAGCGTTGCTGTTGTCCAGCTAACAGCGGAGTCAGCAGTCTTACGACCAGAATTGATAGCAACTACAGTGTTCTCACTAGAGTAGAATCTTTCTTTGTTAAAAGTTGGGAATGACGCGATTTCCGTTCCGTCTGGTGCGGCTACGATTTCGGGGGCCAATAGCGTTCCGATAAGAGGCTGTTGGGCGAAGCCAGCTGCAAAACCTGGGAAGGTCGCGCGTGTTCCGGGAATAACGTTTGCTATATTGGTGAACTGCTCTTTGGTGAGTCCCTTACCGTGTTCGGCCATGAACTTCTCAAAGGAAAGCGCTTGAGCTACTTTCTCTAGCTTTTCATCAACGGGGGTTGTGTTGTCTGACATTTAAAAACTCCTTAAATACTCTATTAATTAGAGACAAACAATCCAGAGTCTGCCTGCGGTTGCGGCAGTCTCTGCTTGTCCGATAGTGTTTCCTGTGCGTGTAGTAACGCCAGCTTCAGCGACTACAACTCCGGCAGCGCCTGCCTTAACGAAGTCGCCCGCTGCGGCTGTACCAAATACTTGGACGCGCCCGCGCATTACCTTAAATGAACCATATGCCCCTGAGGCAACTGCTCCATCAGCGATTCCAACCGGAAATCCTGCGGCTCCACAAAGAACAACTGTACCTGCTGTACCCGTTAGGGTAACAAGAAGGTTGGTCGCTATAGGTGCGCCTGCAAGATAGGTTAGAGGACCATCTTGACTAAATCCTTGGTTACTCATTGTATAAAACTCCTAGTGTGAAATATGTAAACAGCGGAACCTGCCACTTTCAGATGGGGTCTTCCGTGTGCTTAACTCTGTAACTTATTTATCCGCGACAAACTATAAATAGCTGTACCCCTGCTCCGGTGTCACCTGATACCGCTGTTTCAGCTTGACCGATAGTGTTCGCTGTAAGCGCTACTCCGGTATCTTGCTTTACACAACCGGCGTCATCTGCTGCGCAGAAATCACCAGCAGCAATAGCAACAAGAGATGCTGCATGTACTCCAACTCTGCCTTGCATTGTTTTGAAGGAACCGTAGCTCCCCATTCCAATATCGCCGTCAGCAATACCAACGGGAACACCATCAGCGGCACAACAGACTACTGAGCCTGGTGTGCTTGTTAGTGTGACAAGAGAATTAGATGGAATGACCCCTGTGTCACCATTTAAATAGGTAAGAGGACTATCCTGTTGATTACCTTGTGTTGACATATAAATACTCCTTAGACCATTGTTGACTTAACAATGTTTGATAATTCTGTGATGTTTAGTTCTGGATGCTTGGCTTTTAGCTGGAAAGTTTTTGTTAGAATTGCCGCTTCATGCTCTACCGATGTATCAAGAAGTCCTAAGTCCACATGAATAACAGCGTCAGTAACAGTTTTCTTGGTAGGTAGAATTGGTTTCATAGTTGCCAGGACTACTTCAAATGCATTTGGATCAGACGTGCAGAGTGTTTCCATCGCTTTCTTATTAGCTGGAATAATCTTGCCATCTGTTTCACCCAAAGCCATTAAGACAATAATCTTTTCTTTCTTTACCTTATCTTCAAATCTTGCAGTAGCAGCAAGTTCAATCACTGATTCTGTTTGTTCTGCTGTTAAATGAACTATGTCTTCTGTCTTCTCTGCTTCCATAGCCATATTACCGGCAGGTTCATCTGCGGCGTCCGCAGTGCAACAAGAGCAACCAGCGCAAGGGCAGTTAGGACAAGGGCACGCAACATCAACTGTTACCTGTGTGTCCAACTTTGCCGGTTCTAAGGCTGTTACATTTACAACCACAGGTTTTTCAGATGTTAGTATGTCAGCAGAGGCTTTTTCTACAAGCGCATCCACTACGGTTGCTTCCAACTTTACTTCTGCTACAGGTTCAGGTGTTGGAGTTACCTCAACTTGCGTTTCTATCGCTTTGATTTCAGTCATAGGTAGCTCCTTTAGCACCGCAAACGTTTGTATATCTGATAAACCAGGAAATGCTGGCATGTTAGTAAAAGACACTTCAAGCATTTCAACCGGCCTTATATTGTCTTCAGCGTCCCTGCGAGCAAGGAATCCGCCGGAACAGCTAAGCCACTCTTCATCCTTACATTCCTCATAAGCTTTCTTAGTTAAGGTAGCGTGGGCATAAATTTCTCCACCTTTCTCTTGCAGGCTAATTAGTTTCCCTCCTGCAATACCACCACGATTACCCTTACCGTGTTCATAAAGGATAGGTGTAACTGTTCCTTTGGTAGATAGATTGATCTTAAGTAAAGAAAAGTCCTGTTCATCCATCTTAAATGAACCACGCTTATCAGCAAGAGCGGTTATACCCATTTTAAATACAGGGAGTATGGCGCGCCTTGCACCGTTCAATTCAACAATAGCGTCAGCTTTAATAGCGTGAACGAAAGTGAATTTTTCGAGAATTGGTTCTGACATATTTTATCCTTTAGCCTGTAAGCAATTCATTATCAAATGCCGGTGAAATGTCTGTTGTGTTAGCAGCAGAAATTGTCTCCCCCTCTACCTCTGACGCATCAAGTTCAATGATGGTGCTGCGGCAGTTGTAATCAAGAGGAGGAATAAAACTCATAGCGTCACCATCTGTCTTATTGAATATCTGTCCATCAAGAGCGGAACATTCATCAGTTGTTGCATCGTCCCTTACAGCGCTGAACATCCAATACTCTGCTCTTGCTTGTCCGTCAGCAGAGAACATATCCGTTACTTTGCCACCATTGTATGCACTCATTTGGACAGTTCTAAAAGTAGTTTCAAGTGCTGATGATGTGCCTGCTCCCAATCCATATCTGGAATTTATGGCGCTAAAAGAAGTTTCCCAATCAGACAGTTGTAACCCATCATTCAAGGCTGTTATAATGCTGTCTCTTATTTCCGCTTGGTAATCCTTTTCAATCTGATCTACCAGCGTGTAGGCGCGGGCATTTGCTTTCGCATTTACCAAGACTTCAGAATGTTTAGGAAGCGTTGGCATGGTAACCTTTGAGAAACTCACTAACCATGAACGCTTGAACAACCTCTTGAGCCTTCTTCTTGGATTCTCCCTTACTCAAAGAGAAGAGGTTTAAGGAAGCACCTATTCTTTTTAGGTCAGCACCCTCGCTCTTTAGTTTCTCAATATGTTGGGAGTAAGGTCCAATTAGTATGTCCCCTACTTGCTTTTCAATAGCTTGTTCTCTAGTTGAGAACTGTTGTGAAAGCATTTGATCGGAACTTGGAGGATCTTTTGAAGGACTTGTAGAAGGGCTACCCGTACTGGTAGGGGCCGCTTTCAATATTGCTTCTGTTGGATCTGGAATAGGAATACCAAGAACCTCATAAACATAAGAAGTAGCAATAGGTAGACCGCTGGCTGCAAGGGCAGGAAGGGATATAGCCATTTTTTCAATATCTTCATAACCCATAACTTGAATAGTCATGGTAGGTGTAAATCTATGAGAATCTTCTTCTGAGAACTGCCACTCAACCAGTCTACTAATCAATTGGTCACGTAGAGTTGCACAAATACGAAGAGCATACCCGTTAATAGTATGGCTGCTTACAGCTAGGTGAACTTCACTGGAAGCACGGCTACCAGAGTTAGGCTTAATCTGTGTAGTCTGTGTAGCACCTAATAGAGCAATAGAAATTAACTCATGGCAAGCGTCCAACTTCTTTGAGTAAAGGTCAGTATTAGCAGCGTTAATAGAGTTGATATGATCAATATGGGTTCCTTCAGGAAGTACCATATATGTTGAAGAACCGGCAAAAGCCATTAGACTATCAAGTTCAGCCTTCATATCTTGGTCAGAAGGGTTGTAATAAGCAACACGAGTTGGAGTTCCATTAAGTTCTGTAGCTCTGCTCCACCACTCGCTAACGTAACGGGAATCAAACCAAGGACTAACACACTTACGAAGTAATCCTCTATGTGCAGGATTAGGGTCTGTTTCATCAGCTATCAAAACAATGAAGTTACTATCCAACTGATCAAGAGGAGTTAATTTAGCTTGATCCTCACCAAGTTGAACACCAAGAGTAGTTGTTCCTGGAATATAAGCAATTCTTTCTTGTGGAACGGGTACAAGTTCTTTAAGAACTACTTTACCATTTTGGACTTCAGCTATAATTTCAATAACAGCGACACCATCTAATATTCCATACCAAAGTTTAGAGATAACCTCTCTCAACATATCAGAACTGTCTAATAACTGTTCTTTACAATAGTCAGTAATCTGGTGTGCTCTTTTAGAATCAGAAGTATTTGCGAAAGCAGGTTTGTCTAGGTTAGTTGGAAAGGTTCCAAAGGTAATAGGAGAAGAAATCAATTTACTCTTAATCTTATTTACTTCGCCCGACAAGAAAGGATCAGAAAGCATTTCACGTTTAAAAGCGCTGAAACGTCTCATGTCCCCTTGTTGAGCACTAAAAATGAAAGAATTTATTACTGACTTATTAAGTGTAGCCCCAATCATCGTTAAGGATCTATCATTAATAGATGCGCCCTTGTATAACCCTTTAGTTGGAACTTTACTACCAGTCTTAGCTAATGCTTCTACTTGGTAGGTGTTCTTTCTTGATTTATTCTTGCTCATTTAATACCTACTTACATTATGCTAATTGAATCGCGTTCATTACCAAACTTAGTTTGACCTACAGAATACATTTCCTTAAAGGTCAAAGCACCAAACGTTGGGGCGCTTCTTAGCTTAGTATTTGCTAAGGCAAGGGCTGTAACACAGTCGTCGTGGAATCCCTCAAGCGCACCATAGTCCAAGGTTCCATTTGATCTAAAATCTACTGAATAATTTTGGAGTTCATAGACCAGTTCAGGGATGTTTGGAAAACTAATATTGTGTTGTTCAATATCTGTCATTAATTTTTCTATCAAAGCTGGCTTACTCTTACTCGTAAAATAAAAAGGCTCAATGTAAATACCATGGCGTTGTAATGTTTCTAATAGAAGAGTCTGTTGCGCTGTAGAGTCAAGAACAACTAAGCACTTATTCCACTTGCTTGCCATATCCAGAATGTTCTGAGTAATCTTCTGCCAGCTTGTTCCATGAGTTCTGAGCCAGCCTACTACTTGTCTACGCTGAGTATCTACTACGCACATAACAGTGTAGTCATGGCTACGGGCAGGGTCTACACCCATTACATATCTATGCCCTATTACTGGTTCCTCAAGTTGTCCATTAATACAGCTACCAAAATTTGAGAACACTGTATGAGAGTCATCAGCAGGTATAATGTTTTCATAAAGAGCATTAAAGATTCTTTCGGGAGTTGTCTTCCTTGCTCTTTCTAATGCCTGCGGGGTTATGTAAGGGCTTTGAGAAGCAGTTGAAGAAATGATCAGAAAGTCTGGATCGGGTTCTGACCTATTTAAGTGGTCAGCATACATACGGACAGCCCAACTAATCTTAGGAGATTTGTCTACGTTTAAGGCTATACATACCTGACCGCCTGTAGCTGTTGTAATAGAATTGGCTACCGTCCATGATGCTTCATGGCATCTTGAAGCCTCATCTATAACCACTAAGTTAGCGGCATCGCCCATGGCGGCCTCGGCAGATATCTGGCTGTCACCAGAGTAACAACCCATTGATCCGCCAGTAATATCCATATCCAAAGACATTGCTGTTCTATTAATGCTTACCTTGGATATCTTTACGATTTCCTGTACGGCTTTAGAGACAGCATCAAATACCATTCCGGCACGTTTGAAAGTACTGGCAATCCAGACTACCCTTCCACCGTTGATAATGATTTCAATGGCCTTCTGAGTTAGACATACAGATTTACCAGTTTTAGTAGCACAAGCCATAATAATGTACTTGTGTTTACTATCCAATACTTGTGTCTGATATGGAGCCTTCATATCAGGACGGGTCAGATTAATACTGACAGGTCCTGTACTAACTTCCTGTGCTGAACGGGGTCCGCGCTTCCCCATAAATTAGAAACCACCAGTATAGATAGGAATTCTTGCCCACTTATTAGTTTGGTAACAAACATATAGGTAAAGGCTGTCTGCTTTCATAGTGCCTGCTACCCCTGTGTCTGTTGAATGAACGGTTGATATGGTTGTTGTACCGGCTATACCTGTGTCACCTTTGGCACCGGTACCAGTATCACCTTTGGCAACAGCAGTTCCGGGGGTACCTGTATCACCTTTAGCGCCAGTACCCGTATCACCTTTAACGCCGGTACCAGTATCACCTTTGGCAACAGCAGTTCCGGGGGTACCAGTATCACCGGGGGTACCTGTATCACCGTGGGTACCTGTATCACCCTTTACTGTAGAAGCAGTACCGGTATCACCATGAGTACCTGTGTCACCTTTAACTCCGGTATCACCATAAAACGTTTGGTCACCTTCAACAGTTCCAAGAATCATATTACAATTGATGGAAGCAGGAGTAACTCTCCAAGCATCATGGAGAACGTGAGTAGTAGTAGCTCCGAATTGGACAGTTAGACCATCAACAATATTCTGAGCACTTCCTGTTATAGAAATTTCTGAAGACTGTATTCCACCATCTTTGGACCACTTGAATTTGTCAGGAACACCTGCGGTAGTAATAACAATATCATAGTAATGAGAAGTGTCTGCTGTATAAGTTCCTGCTAAAGTTAAGTCACTTAATCCAGTACCAACTGTTTGTGTCTGTCCATAAGTAAATGCCAAACTCGCAAGCGTAAACTTGATGAAAGGAAATCCTTCAGGATGACTCTGAGCATCATTGCTGTTGATGTCACCGTATGCAAATGAATAAACCCAGGAACTATTGTCCCAAGATACGTTATCCAAACTTGTCTGAGACTTTATTGTCCCTGCTGTTAAGGTACCACCAGTTACACTAACCTGGACTTCAACAGGCGTTTGTGAATATCCATCGAACACAGCACTTGTTGCGTTCTTGCTTACACCAGTAAAGATTAAATTGGGGTTACTTGCCATGTTGTTTCCTTCTTAATTCTCTATTACTTCTAGGTCTTTTACTATATCGGCGTCAATGGCTTGAACCAATTGAAGAGGTTGAGGCTTCAGAACATTGTTTTGAGGAAGCTTCATGTTCACTGTGACGCTTTTACTTTCAGTAACTACTTTTGTAGTCTTGGTTCTTGGACTATATTTATCATCAAGGCAACGTTCCAACATCCATTGGATACGAGCAGCTTCTTTCATTGTTAAGTCATTACTGTTTAACTTTGTAATAGCTGCTGCTTCACCCTCAGCAGTTGCTTTATCGAACCTTTCAAAGATATACTTGTAAGGCTGCTTGTCTTTATAGCGATATACCAAATCAATACTGGTCTGCCCCAGACCCGCAACCTTTAAACAAGTAGTAAGAGGAATAAGTAACCTTAGGTTCGCTTCAATCTTCTCAATATCAGCCAGAGCAAACTGTGTAGGAAGACTTACCTTCTTTACAGTCCTTCTCCAGTCAGGTCCAAGAGTATTATCAAGGTCCTTTATAAGTTGTTTAGGAAAGTGTGTATAAAAACTCATGTTATGTATTATATGTTTGTATGTAGTTGATGGCTTCTGATAGGACTACAACGCTTTCTTTTAAACATCCAATTCCGTGATTGCAGTTAGAGCATAATAAAGCCCTTACTTTATTGGTAGAGTGTTTGTGGTCCACATCCAATACCGGGTAATATGTCTTACAGATAGCACAGCACCCCTGCTGATTAGCGTACATAATGTCATAGTCGATACTTGACATATCATAATACCTTTTTAAATGGCTGTTACGTTCTGATGCTATACCTTTAGAAGTCTGTCTCCATGTTTTCTTATTTTCTAAGTGACATGACTTACACCAGCTAGCTAAACCACTATTATTACGGCGGTCTTTACTATATTGCTTTATTGGCTGTTCAAGAGAACACTTAGAGCATACTTTCAATTATCCTATTCTCTTCTTTGCTATTTTGAAGTAGCCCTTGTCAAGTTCAATACCAATAAAGTTAAAGCCTTCTGCTTTTGCTGCTATACCGGTACTACCACTACCCATAAACGGATCAAGGATTGTTCCACCAACCGGTGTAATCATCCTGCATAGATACTTCATAAGGGTTACCGGTTTTACCGTTGGATGATCATTAGGAGACTTTTCAGGGTCAACTACTGGTAAACCTTTGTTACGTTCTTTCTTTCCCGCTTTAGCGCAGTAGAAGAAGCGGGAAGCGGAACCTTCATCACCATAATGGAAGTATTCATTTCCTCCCCCAGTATTTACTGGAGTGTCCATTGATATACTTACTTCTGGACCATCTATAGGAGGAGATTTTGAGTTAGGAAACAATTCTGTTACTTCGTCAGAACCATCATGGATAACGTTAGCTGGAAAGCGCCCATAATCATGCTTTACTGTTTCAACGCTTTCAAACTCTCCAAATATTCCCTTTCCTTTAGCGGCTTCACTGGACTTGCTATGAGTTTCCTTTTTTTCAGCAGGGAACTTTTCAGTATCAGTACAGTAGAAAAAGCGAGCGGTTGAACCAGAGTCAGTATATTCAGTAATTTCTTTTATGTTTCCACCGACATCACATTGAGAGTTACCCTTCTTTACTTTTCTGCTCTCAATACAATTATCTATGCTTGTTTGTGTGCGGTGTCCGGTTACTGAACTTGCAGGGAACCCTTCTAACACTTCGTCAGAACCATCATGGATAACATTCGCTGGAAAGCGTCCATTGGTTGCATAAACTTGACTATCATAACTTATATGATAGCTGGTACTGTCATAACCCTCTTTATTATGGTTATAGGTGGTTGTAGTGCCTACTCTGGAGTCACTTTCATTTGCCGCAAACCCTACCCTACAACCATCAATGTTGATACCACCAGTACCGTGTTTCAGAACATTCTGGGCTACATTATGCTTTTTTTCTAATGGCTTTCTTGCCAAAGTCCATAGTTCCATTGCTGGTTTAAGAGCTGTTCCCCAGCCTTCATATTTATTATTTACTTCTTCTTTTGTAGGGTCATTCTCAATATCTGAACTAAACATTCTTCCTTTACGATAATCCTTTTGTCCCGTGGGTTTGTAGTCCTTACCCATTCTTGCTTTGCGTAGGTTTCTTGGAGAACTACCACCGGTGCTCTGTGTTGCTTTTATAGCCTTACCTATATTCAGCGACTTAGGAAACCCTGAACCGTACAGCCACGCTACGAGATCTCGGATTTCGAAGCCTGCATCCTCTATGTTGACAGCCATACGGTGCTGTGTCTTCGTTCCACACGCTACCAAGATATGTCCACCGGGCTTTAATACCCTTAGACATTCTTTCCAGATATCTACTGAAGGTATCTGGTAGTCCCACTTCTTACCCATAAAGGAAATCCCATATGGAGGGTCAGTAACTATGCTGTCAATACTATTGTCTGATATAAGCTTCAACTCAACCAGACAATCACCTTGCATTAGGTTTATATTCATTACTTACGCCTTCCTAATAAATTGTCTGTTCTATGAGCAGCCCGTTAAGGCTAATCCAGTTATCTACTGGTGGAGTTGTGCTCTAGGGAAACAGAGAAGCCCTGTTATTTTCTTAAAGAGTTATAATACTCTAAATATGCTATTGCTGTTCTAAGAGTTTCGGTGTTATCTTTTGCGCCGCCTAACATTATGTTGCATGGGCTGCATAATAGTCCCCTAACACATTTACCGCATGATCCTCCACCCGGACAGCAGTTATGATTATGGTCAATGCTGAGAGATATATTACTAGGCTTATTACATATTGCACACAATCCGTTGTGGAGTTTTAGAAAATAAGCATACTCTTCGGGAGTAATAGCATATCTTGTTAGTCTCTTTAAGGCTTGCTGTTTTGGACCATACAAACGGTTACGCCCCGTTACCTTTTCAGGATTTCGTTTTTGCCATTCAACAGATAGTTTTTTTCTACATTCTTTACACTCTGCCTGATATCCATCTTTATTAACTTTATTTTTATAAAAAGATGTTTTTGGAAGAGATACTTTACATTTACTACATGTTTTCATACATTGCCTTTACAAAAGAAGAACCACCGTCAAGCCCAAGAGAGTAAGCCGAACGGTGGTTAGAAGAGGAGAACCTTGTCCAGGACCAAATCAACTGGACAAAGAGCAACATATGAGGTTTGTGAGGTGTTATTATTCATCTGTAACTGTATAATATAAGGCCAGTTACCCTTTTTGTCAAGGTAAGTCGTGCGTTTGTTTATACTTACCTAAATAACCTTGAAAGTTCAAGCCATTTACTGCTCGGTGGGAGCTGTTACTTGAGAACCAGTGTCAGGTCAACATTTTAGAAGGGTTAGTTTGTCAGAAACCCCTAACTCTTACCTATTTTGATCGTTTGTGTAGAATGTTTTACCTGATATCACCATAACAAAGGTAACAGGCAGTCCCTGCCAGTAATCCACGTAGTACCAGACCAGTAACCCTTGATAAAAGGCCATTTAAATACTCTACAAGGCTGTCTACAGCCAGTAACCCTGGTAAGTGGCCCGTTACTACGGTTATGGCTCATAAGGGCAGTATTACAGGGCAGTAATAAGGGTGATTGGTGGGTAATAACCAATACCGGCAGGGCGCCTGCCAGTAACCATTGATAACAAAGGAGTTACTGAATGGGTCCTTCCCGTAGGTGATGTAACTGTGCTGTTATAGGTCATAAAGTGACAATTATTGTCAGTTACCGCCAATACCTTTGATATTTCTAAGATGGGATAACAAGGGTATTGGCGGTAGTGATATCTAATGATTTGATATAAGGTTACTGCCAGTCCCTGGCTGATATCAAGTCTGCGTAGCAACCCGCAAAGCATTTGTTATTATCTATTACTTCACAGTTATTGAACTGATATAAGATATCTTCTGGACCCCCCACATAAAAGAGGTATAGAGAACCACACAGTAAGTGTGTTCTCTCCTATTCTGTGGGTCCCTCCTGTATTTAGTATATAGGGCGTCCGGACCCCCTCGACCAACTGTACCCCATAATCATTGGGGTTTTTGAGGTTGATATACAGACGCCTTTTCTATGGTATTGAGGAGTCGAGAGAGTCGCTTTGGTCCGGACGTCCGGACCTTCCCGACTATACGGACCCCTATTGATATCAGGTTACTAACCAGTACTCTGGTTTAATAACAGATAGTATTACATTAAAAATAAAGTTCAAAGATATCATTGAAGTTACAATACTGTTGCTTTACACAACACTTGACAGCACATTGTTTAGGCACTATATTACACACATACAACGAGCAACCAGAGGGTTGTTTAAGGAGCATATATGAATAGACCCAACGCTACTGAACGTCTTGTATTACATAAAGAAAACAAACGCTATTGTAACATCTGTAAAGATATCAAGTCATTGGATTCATTCACTACTGACTTAGGGTGTGCTGATGGTTATAGATATACTTGTAGACAGTGTGCCTCTAATCTATCTAAGGAATACCGTGAAGCCAATAGAGTAAAGAACCTTGCTAAACAAGCATTGAGAGAACAAGATATAAAATAATAACCTTGCAACTTCACCAAGATTTCAGATTTACCGAGTAGTATCAGACCAGTTATTATAGAAGGAGTATTACAATGGACACACCAAAAACCCTAGAAGAACGCAAAGTAGAGGCACTTGAGAGAATTGCTGACACATTAGAATTCTTGGTTCAGTATGATGAAGGGCCATTAGATAAGATAAGAATGGAACTAACTAGGTTTGTTGAAGCTGCTATTGTAAATGATAATAACAGCAGAACTGACAGCGGTGAAAGTGTTCAAATTTGTTCAGGAGACTACTAATGAACATAGCCCCTAAACCTACAACCAAATCACCATTAGATAAGGTTATTACAGCCTTACGTAAATCTGGTTCTAATGGTAGTGGTTCTAATAAAGCATGGAAATTTCAATGTCCAAGCCATGTGGATAACAACCCTTCCTTGTCAGTTTCCGAAGGTGACACTGGTACAGCGTTGTTACGTTGCTTTGCTGGCTGTAAAACAGAAGATATCATTGCTACTATTGGTCTTGATATGAGTGACTTGTTTCCAGATAACGTTACTACCTTTACACCTAAAAAGAAGATTATCAACACCAAGGATTATTTCTACCCTGCCTCTGATGGTACAAAAGCATTCAAGAAAGTTAGAGAAGACTTTGAAGATGATAGCAAGACATTTTGGTGGTATCACTGGTTTGGTGGGCAATGGGTTTCTAAGCTGGCAGGTAGAACTGCTCCATTATATAACCTTCCTCAAATCATTACTGCTGTTCAGTCAAGTAAAACAGTTCATATTGTTGAAGGTGAAAAGTGTGCTGATGCTTTAATGACATTAGGTTTCACGGCAACAACATCTGGGTTTGGTGCAGAAACTGACAAGAAACTAACGTTTGATGTATTGGAACCTCTCACCAATGCTAATGTTGTGTTATGGCCTGATAATGACGATCCAGGCAAAAAGTATATCAATACATTTGAAACAAAACTTATAGGCACGGCAAAGCAGATCAAAGTAATAAAATGGCCTGCTAATTTGCCAGCCGGATTTGATGTAGCAGATTTGATTTCCGAAGGTGCAACGCCTGCTGATATTGATTTATTGGTTAGTAAAGCCGAGATATCAGAAGAGACAGGGGTGTTTCATCCTGTTGTTATTGAAGCCACAGAATATATAAAGATGAAGTTTCCGCCCGCCGAATATCTATTTGACAGAATGATTATTCGTGGTGGTCTAACACTTCTTGCTTCACTACCAAAGAGCGGCAAGTCTACATTCTTACGTTTTCTGGTTAAGCAGCTACTACATGGTGAACCTCTGTTGGGTTATGATGCACAGCTTGAAAATCCTATGGTTACGATTCTTGACTTTGAGACAGCACCAGAATCAGAGTTTCAAAGTTTCTTAGCAGCAATCAACCCACCAAAAGATACATTAGAAATTATTAGATATCCTTATGCCTTAGGCGAAAATCCGGAGAAGCGTATAGAGCAGTTATTATTCAAAGATAAGAATAGAACAAGACCAATTCCTAATGTAATTATTATTGATACTATTGGTAAGTTCTTTCCAGATCTTGAAGACACTAATAAGTATTCTGAAGTCACCAGATTTCTAACAGCCCTTAAATCACTATGTAATAGATATTCCTGCTCAATAATTATTGCTCACCACAACAGCAAAGGTAATGTATTGGATGCGCTTCCAACCAATAAAGAAGATGCTATGACACGTATTCTTGGTTCAGTTGGTTGGCGCGCTGCTCCTGACTGTAACATTGTAATGTTCAAGAATGCTACTGATGAAAGTCACGTTGCGTTTTATGGGGAACAGCGTGTTGGTGATAATTCATCTTTCGTGATTCACACTACTTATGACAAAGTATCTTGCACATATCAGTTAGGACTTGGCGGAGATATAACGGAGAAGGAAAGAAAGGTTATTGAAATTCTCTTTGAAGCACACGAACCTCTAACAAAAACATATATCACATCACAGCTTCCTAAGAGCTGGGGCAAGGCAGATAAGGCAATAGCTAGTCTATCAACAAATCGTAAAATAGCAGCAGGCAACTACCTAAATCCTAAATCAAACAGAATAGATTATTGCTATGCAGATAAGCGTTATGTGCATATGTTACAAAATCCTACTATAACTGCTGCTGAGTTTGCTGCTGAACGTGTCACCGTAGAAGAGTCACCAAGTATAAGCATGACATCACTTAATTTAGATGAGGAGAAGTAACATGAACCAATCCGAAAGAGACTTTAATGATAAGCTTGATGATTTAATTGAAAAACTAATTATTTATTTGATAGAGAGAAGGCTTAAACAGCTTGAAAAGGAAGAAGCAAATGATCAATACAACAGATACGACCAAAGAATTAGATAAAGAGCTACAGGATCTTTTAGATCGACCAATTAATAATTGGTTAGCCAAGGAAGAGTACATAGTAAAGCATTATGCAAAAGAACCCGTAGTAAAAGCGTTAGTCTGTCAGAACCCTAATAACCATCAACCAACGAGAGACAACAAAGGAAAGTAACATGTTAGAATTCATTATTATAAAACACTGGAAAGTCTTTAATAGTAAGGCATAAGGAAGGAAAAATAACATGAGAAAACTACAAGAGATTGAAGCAGACATCAAGGTTATTGGTAAAAAGTGTGCTGATGATGTTGACAACATGAGTTTTGAAGATGCATATACATTAATGGAACTATCGCTGGAGTTTCAAGCAACCAAGATGAGTAATGTTCTATTCTTCAATAATCAATCAACAAAGAAGGGGAAGTAAAATGTTAGGAATGTTGGGATTTGTGTTCTTCATAGTTCTATATTTTCTTCCGGGACTAATTGCGACTACCAAAAAACGTAAAAACTACAATGCTATTGTGATTTTGAATTTGTTTTTAGGATGGACAATTATTGGGTGGGTAGGGGCATTAATATGGGCAGTATCTGAGGAGGGAAAGTAAAATGAAATACTTTATAATCCTTTGCCTTCTTTCGCTTTCGCTTACAGGGTGCTATTCTGTTGGAGCACTTCCTGGTTCTGAGAAGGTTGTAATTACAACGAGTTCTAATGATGTACGTAGCTGCAAGCTTATTGGTTACGGGTTTATTGTTTCCCGTGGTCCTTGTGAAGACTGCCGTAATGAAACCAGAAATAATATCCTGATGGCTGGAGGTGATACCATTCTGATTACCCATACTGTTGTTTTTGCTGATCACGGTGTTGTCTACAACTGTTCTGGCGTTGATCAAAGAATGCCATACCCTGTCCAAATGAAATAACTATATCTTAGAAGGAAGGAAAATAACATGGACGAAAAAGATAAACTAATAGCAACCCAGGCTCAAGTGATTGCCAATTTAATGAAGGTAGGGGCATTGAACCAAGCGCTGGTAACAAAGGTTATTGACGCGCTGCGTCTATATTTACTGGACATGAGTTCTCTAATGCTTGCAATTGGACAAACCCCTCCTCCTGTTCAAGACTTGTTTAAAGGACTTAAGTTAGTTCCTGATTTAAATAAAGACGAACCCAATTAAGAAAGGTAGTTATGCACTACACCCCTTATAAAATGAAATATGACAAATCTGCTAATAGAAAATCAAGAGCAAATCTTTCATTACCTAAATATATTTATAGAAAAATCTTACAATCTGGTAATGTCCGTTGCAGTATATGTCTCCAAACAGTTTCAGTAGAAATGTCAGCTACTAATTACCGCTGTAAAAGTTGTGACAATATAAGATCAAAACAATGGAATGAGAAACCGGGGAACAGAGAGAGACGAAGATTGTATAAGGTTGAATATAGTATAAGAAAGAAACAAGAGCGGTTAGCCGCTAAGGAGTTACTAAATGGGAAAGAAATTAACTAACCTGTATATCCAAGCAATACAAACGTTGGAGATGTACTTAACAGACCATACTGAATTGACTGATGATAAGGCTAATCGTTTAGCAAGGCTATTAGCAGACTTAAAAGATGAACTTACCCAACGTCAAGTTGGGTACCCAGACCAGCCTGTAGAACCGGTTACTGACCAAGAGCATGTTTGTGTTTCTGCTTGCGGAGTAGGATTAGGACACTACCAAGAAACTAAGCCTTTTGACAATGGTTTTAAAGATGGGAAAGTTACCCCAACGGAGAAATAATGAAAGTACCAATGTGGACTAAGCGTAAAAGTACTCCAACTTGGCTGTGGATTACTTTTAAGAACCAACTTCCTTTTCATCCAGTTCTTGCCTTTGTATTATCACAAAAATCCTACATAAACTATGTGGAGCTATAATGAGAAAAGACAGATTTGACCTACTACTACAAGAACCAGAAGATATAATCAAAGAGTTTCTACCTAACGGAGATATTGGTAGCCCTATCCCACTAGAGTACCAAACGTTCTCCCACTACAGCCTATCAGAACGCGGAGTATTCTCCTTTGAGAATGACGCTGTAGGCAATATGGATGTAGTAGCTGTCTACAGCATACCTTTCGTAGTGTTGATGAATACCACCGGTCTAGTCTTCAAGTTCTTTGTAACTGACCAAGTAATTGAAGTTACCTCAAACCTTGATAACTTTATTGAAAGTTACTTCCATAGTTTAAACAAGCAGCAGAAGCTTGATATTAAGAGATATGCAAGCTGTTGCATTATGAAAGGATTTAAGTCTTAAATGCATGACGGTCACCAGTTAACTCGACAAGACCGTATTGCTATAAAGCAAATGTATAATTCAAAGGAACACCGAGTTTGTGATATCGCTCTGTTGTTCAACGTAGACAGCTCCACAATTTATAGAGTATGTCACCAAGGAACAACAAATGAAAATAACAAACGAGAGACGCAAGTACTACCTTCAATTGATAATGGAAGACAACCCAGAAGCTTTCTGTCAAATTATTTACCACAAGAAGCCTATCAAATTAACAAAGGAGACACCGGATGTACAGCAATGTAATAAACTCAATAATAGGAACAGCCCGAAGTAATGTAAATGCCGGAGATATGGTTTCTATAGGTACCGGTTGTATGGTGACAGCTACTTATCCAACATGGAGCGGAACTTCTACATGGAGCAACAGTACTTCTACACCTATAGAAGATATACTAAAATATACACAGTACATACGTAAAGACGATAACACCGTCTGGTGCTCAGCATGTGGCAACGCTGCCGGTAAGAGTTTAGTAGCTAAACATATTTGTGTGTATGAAGATTCTCCTTATAAGGGAGGTACTGAACGTAGAATTACTTGTGTAACACTAAACTTCTGTGGTCCTGAGTGTGAAGTATTTTGGTCTATGAAGAATGTGGAGTTTTTACATGAAGGAATACACGGGCAGGGCTTTGAAATGGAAAACATAGAAGAACAAATGAAGTATTTCTCATGTCCAGCGAACAGGGGGAATCCTTATGAAAAAGACACCAGCAATAGATAGGTTCTGGGCTAAAGTAAATAAGAAGGGTCCAGATGAGTGCTGGATTTGGAAGGGGTTTATAGAACCTAATAAAGGTTATGGAAGATTTACTGACGGTAAAGATCAGTTAGCCCATAGAGTTGCATATAAACTATTAGTAGGCCCTATCCCTAAAGGGAAGCAGCTTGACCATGTAAGAACAAGAGGATGTATAAATAACTCTTGTGTTAATCCCGCACATTTAGAGCCTGTGACTAACAGAGAAAATTGTCAGAGAAGTATTAGAGCAACCAAATCTAAATGTATACATGGGCACATATTTAATGAACTTAATACGCGATACTGGGAAGGCCAACGTATTTGTAGAATATGTGAAAGACAGCGGGGTATAAAATACAGAAGTAAAACCATTGGTGTCTGATTGGTCAAGGTTTCCTAAACTTTTGAGATAAAAATCAATGCTCTGCCAGAAAGGCAGCAAAAAGTGTTCTCCATAAAAATGTAACCGCCTGAGAGATCAGGCGGTTATTGTTGTCTAGATTTGTTCTGATCTACTTTAAAATGAACCCGTTACAGAACATGCGAACACTACCCACCGGGCTAAACTCCTTCCACCATCAGGACTTAACCGCTGTCAGGATAACCCCATTGGCACTTCCATTGGTTAGGTTTTCCTTGGTGTCAAGTAAAAAATCGGGGTAGAGGATAGGGGCTATAGCGCGCTCCAGCCGGTAGGTTCCCTGCTCCCTGCTGTCAAATAATGCCTCTTCTAGATGGTTTTTCATAACTTTACTATGAACCTGAGTAAGGGCAGAGCTATGACAATCAACTACTGACCAGTAGATTATATGAAGTACTTCATGAAGTATAGAGCTAAATAGCTCAAAGTCAGACATCCTGCCAGCCCTTCTATTAAGATGGACAGAAAAAGCATCAGCATCCATTCTTCCTCTACCAGTAGGAAACACTAAGAAGTTGGAATTAGGGTGCTCTTTTTTTTCTTGGGCAGTAAAAGGGCCTACATCTATATCATATTTGGTTTCTAACTTACGTTGTAGAAACTCTAATATTAAGTATACTTTTTTATGAACTTTTGGAGTTGACATAACCACCTACTTAAGACTTTGTAATGTTATCCTTATTTAGAACTGCAAAAGGAGCGGTTACATTTGGATTCATCCAATCACCTACTATAGATCTAATAGTAAGAAGGGTAGATACTGCAAGTGCAATCCATGTCCAGCCACTAACGCCAAATTGATGGGTTGTGAGATTTTCCACGGCCCATCCTATAACAAGCGTGAGCCAACCACCAAGATATGCTCGAAACTTCAGACTCTGCATCCATGGAACCGCCGTTGCAGCGGGGGTAACAGTAGTTGTAACAGTGGCTACGGTAGTCGTCGTTGGAGGTGCCACCGGAGATGGTTCGGTTATTGTTGGCTTATCTATAACAGCCGGAGGTATTTCTGGGTTACCGGGCCAGTTTGGTAAATTTAACATATTACACCTTATGAATGTAAAGGACGATTAATAATGTCGGTAAGGGCATCAAAATCAGCCGGAACAACGGGAGTAGGTTTAGCAAATAATCCTACCGCCAATTTATATACGTCTGGTCCAAACTGAACAAGGATTTGTAAAAGTAGTGTGATAGTCGCTGTATCCATTTTATACTCCCGCACTTGGTGCAATACTTATATGATTCTGTTGTGGTATAGATGGTACTGAATTAAATAGATCTAATAGTTGATTTACAAGGGCCTGTAGTTGAGTAAGATATAAATTAGTATTATCAACTGCTGAACCTGATACATTGGTATTGGCTATTAATGATTGAGCCTTAGCTACGTTGATTGCCAAACTGCCTACTCTTTGATATTCAGTATAAATAATTAAGACCTTATCATCTAGATTTTGTGAGACTTTAACCGCTTCACCATCTATACCTCTACGTCCAATTTTATAGAAGTCATTGTAAATAACTCTAGATAGTTCTACCACATTTACAACGCTTGATAGCGTTTTATACTCTACTTGCACAGCTGTTTGCTGTTGGGTTAGAGTACATCCTGTTGAAAATAATACTGGCGTTGTAACTATGGCTATAGGTAGTACCAGTACAGCGAATAACACAATTGGTGATATAAATTTCTTGAGAGTTTTCATATACCATCCTTTTACCCTTCGGGGTATTTTTAACGTTTAGGTTTTCTTCTTATATCTATATGTCTTAGTATTCTTGCTGGAATAGTTAGTAAATCTAATGGAGAACGGAACATAGAAACTAATATTAGGTGTTAGATCCCCTACAGAACCCGTTGCCGAAACGCCTGTAAGGGCTAGTATAGTGTCTCCCCCACTGGCAATGACTGTTCCGACAGAACCTATAGCTGAAACTTGAGTAAGAGGAAGAGTTTCACTAACGGTATAACCAACAGAACCAACAGAACCTATACCAGAAACTCCGGTAAGTGGAAGAGTTTCACTAACAGTATAATCAACAGAACCTACTGAACCCGTTCCAGATACCCCTGTTAGAGCAACAATTGTATTGGGCTTTGATCTGCCCCCACCACCAAAAGAACTTGATCCAAAAGAACTACTACCCCAAGCCTGCCCAGCAATTGAAAAATTTGTACCATATCCAATTGTATTAATAGTTCCTGTTGCGGACACCCCTGTTAAAACAACAGTTATATTTGGACTAACAGAAGTTACTGAACCAGATCCAGTGACTTGAGTAAGGGCTTTTGTTAATACAGATAGCCCGGTTACTGTTCCTACCGAACCAGTACCCTCAACTTGTGAAATAGAGACAGAACTACTAGGAGTAACCGTTCCTACTGAAGATGTAGCTGATACGCCAGTAAGGGCCTGTGTTTCAGTTTCATCTGCTGTAACAGTTCCAACGGAACCGGTAGCAGATACTTGTGAAAGAGCAATAGAACTACTAGGAGTAACAGTTCCTACTGAACCAGTACCACTGTTACCAGAAAGAGCTACGGTTGCATCAACCTGTGGGGTTACTGTTCCTACCGAACCAGTAGCACCGTTAGCTGTAATATCTCTTGAGATACCTGGAGTAACAGATCCTAAACTACCTACACCGACGTTGCCTGGAAGGCTGAATTCAAGTTGTGGCTCAATAGTACCAACAGAGCCATCAGCCGAGACCCCTGTCAACGCTAAGGTGATGTCGGGATTTGGTAGTGATGCCTCGACCGACCCGACAGAGCCGTCAGCAGAAACACCGGTAAGCGCCCTGGTTATACTTGGGCGAACAGTACCTACGGAGGAAGTAGCTGCAACCTGTGTAAGCCCCCTACCCCATGTTACGTTCCCAACAGACCCGGCCCCGGATACCTGAGTTAGAGCCAGAGCAAGGGCACCTATGACTGTTCCTACCGAACCAGTACCAGAAACTCTGGTAAGGGCAACAGTAGCGGAATGGGGAGGAGTAAGGGATATGGCTGCGACAGGGCAACCATAATTAGAACCGCTGGTTGTTGACCACCCCAATGTTGTTGAGGTTGTAGTAGCATACTTGAGTGATACAACATGATCCATGTATGTCGCTGTAGGATATTGATGTAAAACTACCCGATCCTGACCAGCTAATTCATAAAATGTATTTTCATATGCGGCGGTTCCTACTACTATACAGAGATCACCTGCTTTAGATGTTACCGCTACTGATCTATTGCCAGCGTCACCATACATAAATGCATGACTTGCTGTGGAATCAATAGTAACAGCACCAATGACATTTACCGCTGTGGCGTCAAGTCCCCACCCCCCTGTTCCGCTATATGCAATGGATAATGTATAAGAACCTTGTGCGGGAGCCGCCAATGTCCAAATATCGGTTCTACAATATGCATAGGAAGATGACGTTGTGTCAGCTACGGTAACTTGTTGTGTTAGACCAACACCATTGAACGTAACACTTGTAATTGTCGCTGGAACTGTATATGTAGTAGATATACATACTACAAGCAAGTCAGCACCAGTAGCATCATGTGTAAATGTAATAGGACTGGCGGGAACACTTGATTCAATAAAGTTAGATGTAACAGTTCCAATATATTGTGGTTTTATATCAGAGTCAAATTCAATCCACGGATTGTTAGCCGTGGTTGTTGTCATATCCGCCGCTAGGTCAGTGGCAGAGTTATCACCAAATGAAATACCTCCAGTATAGGTGGTACTAGTAGAAGTTGCTTTGTAACCAAATTCAAATACTAATCTGTCTCCATCAGAAAGGGTCATGCTAGTGAGGGCTATAGAAGCTGACTCATTAACATCCATCAATTTAAGGTTTCTCAGAGAGGTATACATCTCCGAGGTTGTTGTATAAAGGTCTGATGCAGAGATTGCTAAACCACCAGACCTTACTGTAGTACCATCATTGGATACTGCTCTTACAGAAACAGCTACGCAAGCACTAAGAGCACCATTACTTTCAATACAACGCATCTGCCCGCTGACATTACCAGTAATGGTTTGAGCGGCCAGTGGTTCAGTTACATACTGCCTAATAAGGGCTGAACCGGGGTTAGCACTAGTCTTAGTACTTGTGACAGTTGCCATTGAAGAACTAATTCTAGTTCTTACAGCGGCAAGGTCACTTCCCATACCCGCAGTTCTAGTCCACGAGTCATTAGCAGGGTTGACAGCAGCCGCGCCGGTGCTAGGTAAATACCAACGAGTAGTAGCCATTAGGCTTTATCTTCCCGCAGCTCTAATTCCACAAGCAGCAACCGCATATAATGTTGCGCCACCTGCCGTGAAAGTCATAGTGACTGAAGCAGCGCCTACACAATAAGCACCCGCGCCATCAGCATATCCTCGATATTCACCGTATAGTTTTGTCTTGTTGGTTGTGGGCGTAGTAGCAGAATACTCACCTTGACAAACACCAATTACCATGTCTCCAACAAAACTGGATACAGTAACACTCAATGGGCTAGACCCGCTCGAACCAGTAGTTTGTATCCCATAAAACGTTGTTGCTCCTCCTGTTTGTTTGGCGTTATAGAAGGAGGTACCGTTTATCGTGGCAGCAGCGTTGTTCGTCCACGACGCTGCTAATGTATGATTTCCACTATCCGGATTGACTAAGCCATAAAGGTAAGCCTGTGACGTACCACCGTTAGCATCAATGCCTCCAATCTGAGTCATGCCGACGCTATTCCACGTTACAGTCAACCCAGTTATATCACTAGGATCTTCAAAAGTTACTTGAGCAACTAAAACACGATTAGCGGTGGAGCCTATCGTGAGACCAGTGGTGCTCATCGAGGTCCCATAGATATACCCAGACGCACTAGCGTTAGCATCCAAAGTTACAAGGAGAGGCTTACTATAAAAGTCAGCACCTAATCTAATAGCTCCTCCAGCAACACCAGAAACCATTCTACATTCACTTCCACCAAGTGAAATTGCCGTTGATGAGCTATGCCCCCCTACAGTAAAAGTTATGGGAGCACCGGTGACATGAAAGAAAATAGGAGTAAAAGTAAACCCT
>OCZT010000431.1_pt1 | contig 41484 bp, 45 predicted proteins | sample 1539031 | NCBI WGS metagenome assembly OCZT01 (sample SAMEA3539308, study PRJEB22396) | soil metagenome | biome: tundra; feature: field; material: soil | place: USA | collected 2010-05 | depth 0.15 m
ATAAATTCCTCCTTAGCTCAGTTGGTTAGAGCATCTGACTGTTAATCAGAGGGTCATCCGTTCAAGTCGGATAGGGGGAGCAAGCCAGTAAAGGGTTTCAGACGATTTAAGTTTTAGATTCTTTTTCATTTGCACCAAAATTTGCACCCAAAAGATATTTAGAATTGTTATATCGCTCTATTAAAATCTCCTTATATCCCTGGGTTATTCTAATCCTATTCTTTGACCCAGCCCATTTTTCAGGGGAAACGTATAATGCATCTGTAGCATACTTTAAAAGATTACTTAGGTTTGTTGGGAGTGAGTAGTTAAAGTAGGAAAGATTATTTCTTATATCTATAAGTATAGCAGAATAATCCTCAATGGAAATGTTGAATTGGGAAACTATTTGTTCAATTCCCGACGATTCAAACTTTATAACATTTTCACCAAAACAATTAATTGCAATTGATTCTAATTCTGTCATAAAACAATATTTAGAATAAAATAAAGATAATTGAAAATATCCTTAATATATTTCCAATAATAAAAATCGTTTAAAACTTTACTTAGTGCTGCAGCAGTAATAAACCTAACTCAATTCATTTCTTAACTCTTATTTCATAAAACGAGAATTAAAAAGTGAATCAACTATCTTTAAAGCCATATTTTGAAATAATAAGAAAGTTAGTCAAGCAATATTTTTTTGCTTTCTGTAAACACCTTTTTCCGTTTTGGTGAGTTTTTTTCAATTAAATCCTGCTTTCATTAAAGTCTTTAAATGTCTTTCAGCATTCGTTTTATGAAATGAATTCAAGGGTTTAAGTTCATAAGCTAAATCTGCTAAATAGGCTCTTTCTCCTTGTGTTAAAATCTTCATTCGAGAATCCCATTCAACCATCTGTTTTAGAACACTAAGATTAATATTCGGCACGGAACCGATTGCTTTTACACTAATGTTTTTATCGGATGTTTCTTTCTTGAAATAATTGGATGCTAATTGAACCTCTTTAACCGAAGGAGCAATTCCTTTAGTAAGATTAAGTGCAATCATGTTAAATACAGATGCGTACTTATTTTTTTCTTCAGCAGCCTTCTTTTCTATTGTCTTAAAATAGTCTTGTAAACTAATTCCCTTCTCAATATCCACAAGAAAAGGCATTATCGAGGAATCAGGCTATGCTTTTGATTTGCATATTTAAAAGTTCCTACCTTAGTTAATGAACCTCTACATGCTGATGAAAAAGATATTTGCCGTAGCTGCTGCTATACTAATTATCAACTATGGTCATACTCAGTGTCCACCTGAAGGAAGGTCATTGCCAGGCAAAAGACTCTTATCAGCAAAGGAAAAAGCTCTTAATGTCAAAAAGAATGCAAGTGCCGTTGTACCAACTGAGGATGCCCAATTCTGGGATATAAAAAAAGATTTACAGGCTGCAAAAAATAATGATCGCAATAAATATACAGAGGGGGATTATGTATATGCTGAAGGATATCTTGTATCAGCTGAGGAACAGGGGCCTGAATCATGTAATTGTCACCTTGCAGATAAAAATAACAAAGATGGTGATGTACACATTTATATTGGCTTAACTAAAAATGCCCTTAAGAAAAACTGTATAGTGGTTGAAATAACTCCTGCTTATAAGGCCCTGAATACTAATTATGAACAAACTTTATCAGCCCTAACAAAAACAAAGGTTCGTATATATGGTTACAGGCTTTATGATTATATGCATGAAAGGAACTCTGTAAATCTTTGTAAAACTTGTAAAAATGGTTTGTGGAGAAAAACCTGCTGGGAAATTCATCCTATTGTGAAATTTGAACAAGCTCGCTGAAATACTAACCTCACTAGTAGTATTCACCCAAATGCATCCTGCAGAGACAACATATCTATGAAATTTTTTAGAAGCCAGAACATGCTATTTCTGGGTGTAAAAATTTGCATCTGCTTTATCTAGTTCTCCAACAGGAAGATGAACATATACATTGTGCTTTGCTATAAAATTTATTATTAGTGAAACAAAAAATTAAAAATACGAATACATATCCTTGCTGCTATTAATAAAACCACAATTACAGGACAATATATACACAGTAAAATAATTATTGCTATGCCAATTAATCTGAACATTAATCTTTAGTTTTTGGTATGAATTTTTATATCAATTAAGAAAGGCGTCATTTAATAAATGAAGGTTTCTATATAGAAAATAAACGTTGCAGGTTAATTTTTTTATTTTGTTTATATTAATCATAAAATTTGTTTTTCTTTTCAATTTAAAATTTTGTCATTTAAAACTTTTATTATCCTATTTCCAAATTGACTGTCTAAACCATTATTTGCTTCGTTAAGTACAGACATCTTTAGTACACTGCATTTATGTGTTCCAATGGTGCTAGGCTTTTCTTTATAACTTCCCGAACTAAAAAAGGGTGATTTTAAATATTTCTTGTCAGGATATAGAAGTAATGCTGTTTTGCCTGTCCAATATTCATTATAAACGAACATTTGTTTTAAATCTTGATCTGATGGAATGTTGTTTTCCGGTAGCTTCCATTTTGTATCTATAATAACGCAGTCTTTATCATTAATAATCGCTATATCGGGCTTTATAATTTTATACCTATATCCACTATCTTCTTCCCAAAATCGTTTCTGATTTTGAGCTTTTATATACCATCCCTGCTTTAAATTTTTTCTAAGCTGACGGTATACATATTCTTCCCACAATTCATTCATGTCAAAAAGTATGGCTAAAACATGGTTATTACCTCCACGAATATCTGGCCTATAATTTAGTAAGAGCATTGCAGCAATATCAATAGCCTCTTTATAATGGTAATTTTTTCTATTAAAAATAAGTTTTGAAAAAGTTTCCTTTGTTACTTGTATATCATTCAATTCAGGAAAGTCTAATAAAAGCCGGCTCACCCTATCTTTTAGCCTTATTGTTCTTGAAATTTTTGGAATTAAATGAATAGCCTTTAATAAAATCTGATTAAAAATATTATTCTTATCATAAATAGTATGCCTTGTAAAAAATCGTTCTTGATGAATACTATTATGTTGAATTTGTTGTGAAAAAAGCAATTTTCCTTTTAAAGCTAACTTATTGCTTTGCTCTTCCTTGTATTTTTTTACCAATCCTTTATGCAGTATAATATCACAATGGTTCAGGAACAATTCTAAATAAGCATCTAATATAGAGTTGTGCTTGATGCGAAGGGGTGCCTTTTGATTTGCATGTTGCTGCATCCAATGGCACTCTCTAAGCATATTAATTAAAACCTGCTGCCACTTGTTTTTATCAGTATCCTGTTGATCTACTTTCGGTAATATTTCAATTGTTTTATTGCCTACTTGAATTATTCCTACATGTTCATTGAATTTAACGCCATTCGGCAATAAGGATAGAAAACGATCATTGTGTTTTTGATTGTACCACCATCCAAGTGATTCCCACTGACTATGTGTAAAATTTTGCTGACCAATCAATAATTTTTCATGCTCAAAAACCTGTATGGCTTTATTTTTTTGCATTAGTTATTATATAATGCTTGAAAATCTTTGATAGTTCTTTCATCTATATCTTTCAAAAAGAATAATGTACTATCATTATATTCTGCGGATTGACCGGTCCCATTTTTAAAAGATGCAAATACCGACTCTGAAACAGTTTCGGATCCAACAAATCCATCACCAAGTACTAATCCTATTTTTTCATAATCATTGTAAAAAAACTCCTGTAACAAGGGTAGTATTTTGATTTTAAAAATATTTCTCAAATCATTTATATTCTTAACTGACCATAACCAGGCATGACCAATAGTATGATCCTTATCCAATAAAACGGTTAATCTATTATTTATTGCAGTTAACAAGTTGTTTAGATTTATACCATCTTTTGTAGGTTCAAGTTTAGCAGGATCTGGTATGGTATGTACAAAAGCAAAACGCCTTCTTAATGCGGTATCTAAAGCTTCCACACTTCTATCTGCAGTATTCATAGTTCCAATAATGGATAAGTTACAAGGAACACCAAAACTTTCTTTTGAATATGGAAGCGTGGCTCTCAATGCTTCATCTTTTCCTAATCTTTTATCATCTTCAATTAAAGTAATTAATTCTCCAAATATTTGAGATACATTGCCCCTGTTGATTTCGTCTATAATAAGAACAAACTTTTTGGGATTTTCAATTTTGTAGTCATCGTTTTTCAAGGATTCAATAATTTCTTTTTTATCATCATATGAATATTCCTTTTCAGAAATTGTTTTTGTTTCCTTTGATGTTGCAGCTGGCTGTTTTCTGATGGCATTTAAAACAGCCCAGTATGCAGAGGAATTGCTACCGCCAATTTCTACCCTAAACTGGTCATTGATATTTGTAACCTCACTCAATTCAGGAAATGCTTGCGAAATTTTACTCAACCGCTTTTTAGATACTGTGTATGTTCTGTTACCATCTATATGTCTTACCCAGATATTGTTTTTTTGAGATATGCTTTCAATGTAAACATTGCCACCACTTCTTGTTTCTAATTCAGTTTTATCACCTTTTGAAAAACGTTCATTTACCATATCAACAAATCGATCGTATTCTGTTGAAAAATCTAATACCTTTTCTGTTTCGGTGGTTGTGTTTTTTTGAACAAAAGAAAATGCAGCTTCGGTGCACAGTCTTTTAAAAATACCATCTTCAACAGCATATGTAAGTTCTTCATCTTCTGAGCTAGGCTCAATTGGTTTTATTCCTTCAATAAAATCTTCGTAACTCAAACTTTGGTGAAAAGTAGAAAAAACAATTTGACCATCTTTAATATATTGATCAAAACGATTTTTTACTAACTCTCTTTCTTCCAAAATAATAGATTCAATGTTTTTATTCTCTACAATAGCAACGGAATGACTAATGCTATGAAAAGTTTTTCCTGTTCCTGGAGGACCATACAATATTGAATTCATATAATTGTTTTTAGGGCTATTAATTTTATCAATGGCGCCACCTAAAGGCTTAGATGTAGAAATATAATTTTCCAATTTTATTAAAACCTCTGGAAATGTTTTCTCAATAAATTTGAAAGTAGCTCTTTCATTAAAGCCAACCCCTTCCAATTCAAAAAAAGTTGCAGGATTTGTATGACTAATTCCCAGATTATGATTAATTGGGATTTCCAACTCATGGATGAATTCTACCTTAATAGTTGACCAAAATTCACCATCAATGTTTTCAATATTCTCATCAAATTCATAAGCAGATTTTGCTATAGCAATACCATAATATTTGTATTTATCCATAACAACAATCAAATCTCCTTCCTTTAGGCTATTTACCCATCGGGAAATAGACATCTTCCCTTTTCCAAAATCCGATATATTTTTGTAGTCTTCTCCAGCATCTAGCCATTCTAAGGATAAAACTTTTCTATCTTTAAAAGCATCCCATTTGTTGGAAGTTGCACAACGCCAAATGTGGGGGAAAAGCTCATGCAGCTTTTCTAAAAATTTATCAATATCTCTTTTGGCAGTATCAATAATAAACCTATGTGCAAAAGCATCAATCATCCCTAATTCTGATTCGTCAACTTTATCCTTTAAATGATCGAATGCCTTTATACATTCACTATACTTTTTATCTATTTCAAGCCAGGTTAAAAAATTTATGTGTGTAGTGTTAATGATTGGAAATAGTGAAGGATTTATATAATAAAGCCAAGGTGAATAAACACCGGATTTCACCTCAGGTATTTCCTCATTATCATATTTATCACATAGGGATACTCCCTCCTCAACAGTCGTAACTTTAAATGCATCAATTAAAAACTTTTTTACAATTTTCAATTGAGTATCCGATAAGTTCTTAATACCAGTTTTCCCAACGTTTGTATAGCCCCACTCTCCTTCATCATAATTATCTGCTCTTTTAATAAATTCATTTCGTTTATTTATATCAGCAATGTTAACCGCTACATACTTTAGAAAATTATCTTCACTACAATCATACCTCAACATTTGAATTAATCCCGTTAACTGTTGACTTGTTAACCCAGTAGGGTTTTTTAGTGTTTCTTCAATTATTTCTTTTAGGAAAGGAACAACCAAAAATTGATGTGCTCTTTTTTTATACTCTTTCGTTTGTTTAAATTGTTCAAACAATTCTTTGAATTGGGCTACTTTTAATTCATTCATATTTTACAGTTGAATTTATTATTTCTTAATTTCCCTTCCCTTCCTTTTCTCTTCTAAACTTTTATGCAAATCATTATCTCTAACCTCCCCCCAAAAAGATCCTGGAGGATTCTTACCTCTATCCACACCCCATTTAATATTTGGTTTCTTACGCAATACGTCTGCTGTAATAAAAGGACGAATGTTTAACCGTACCCCCACCTTATCACCAAGCTTGGTGGAAGCAACAACGGGATAGCTTTCACCCAAAAGAAAATCTTCTCCTAGTGCATATAAAAGTGTTATTACTGGTTTATCTTTTTCTGCAGCAATTTGCCAGAAGTATTTAAACAGTTTAAAGGGTGGGTATTTTATATCAAAGCCATATAATTGTTTTAAATAACTAGTTGTTTTATCCTTATTATTTTTAGTTTTTTTATTCGCAATATTTTGATTCAAAGAATTTAAATACATGTCTTCATGTAATGAATGCTCCATTACTTTTGATAGTTCAGCAAACATCATGGTACGGCTTGTATGAACAGTTTTGTTTTTTGAGATTTTATTAGACAAAATCATTTATTTTTTGAGAAGCAATTGTGTTGGAAATTTGTTTGATACAAACATATGGGATGTTTGTGTTTCTCCAATGCATTGGATGATCAACAAAACAAATGAAATAGTTTGAATATAAATCCTGTTGGTCTTTCAATATTTGGTGAATTATCTGCATCCTAGATTCAACATAAGAATCTTTATTGTTTATTCTTTTAACCCCATTGATAAATATCTTGAGGGGCGAATCTATTATAAGGAGCTTACAAAAGTCATCAATAAAATACCTTATGCCGGGATTGAATTCTGACTCCACAGCAACTTCTATTTTATTAATGTATTGAATCTGCCTATTTATATTTAATTCTTTTAAATGTACAAGTGCAATATCTAACATCCATTCTCCTTTCACTCGTTTTCCATTTGTAATGTTTTGAAATTTACAATCATAACATTTATCTGCATATTTAATTTTAAGAAGATTTCCTAACTCTGCAACAAATAAAGATGAAAGGCTTTTATGAATATCTCCATCTTTATATTTATTAAATTCCGGCAATCTCTCTAGGGAAATTTTTATTAACTCTGCTATTTCCTTTTTACTAATCATATTTATAGTAATCTTATAAGATATATTTGTTTCAGCAAGATGGTTTCAGTATTATTTTAAATTTGATAATTTTTGCATCCTCTGGATAATTTTTACCATTCCCAAGGTATCCAATTTACAATAGTCCAGTAAAGCTTGCCTAGTCGTTTTTATTTTCTCATGATACGTTTCAAATCTTAGATTATAAAATGCAGCACTGGCATCTGCACCATTACCTATTTTTAAATCATCATAATTCATATCAGGAAACAAGGCAGATAGTACATATTTTATGGAATAAGATCCCTGCATAGTTGGTAAATAATATTGTTTTTTTCTGAAAGGTATCATAAGATCAACAAATCGATCCTGTAGTTTTTCAATTTGCTTACCATATGCTGGATATTGCCTTTTAAGTTCTTTGAGGCGTGTATTTTCAAACCCAACATTGTAAACAATTATGCTTCCCTTTGTACCAATTTCAGCCAATAATTTTTCAAGCAAGATTTCCATTGGTGTGCCCACATGGTCTGCCAGGTAAGAACAATGTTCAACAGGTCCCTCCTCTTTTTGTTGTATGTGCAGTGAATACTGGAAAACAATTTGCCTGTAACTCCAATGCCCGTCGTACATAGGTACGGCGGTCATGTAGGTTTCAAAGTCTAAAAAGTACAATGGATAATTAAGGTTTTTAATAAATAGCCGCAATGCTTTTTTATCAATGTTTGCTACATCATTATCCCTGATTTCAGGCACAATATCCTTGTGACAAAAACCCGTAAAGTCACATGTGTATGGCTTATTGCAGTGTGATCCAACTCCCACTACAGGCGGAGCTTTAAGTTGTAAAACTTTTTTTAGTTCAGCCACCTTTGCTGCTATAAAGGGCTGAAGCGTAAGTATTTCTTTTTTTACAGAGGGTTTACTAAAAAGGTAATTAATATCAAGCTCCCCTTTGCGTATGTATGAAGAGTCCAAATGAACGATACAAATATCTTCCAACGCAAGGCCTGCATTGGTAATAACAAAATACTGCAGTGCTGCATCCTGCACAAAAGTGTCTTTTACTTTGGTACTGCCTTTAACTTCATAAGCATACCATTTGTTTTTTTTCTTCACCAGAATATCAATAGCCGACATCACTCCCTCATACTGGAATGCTGCCTCATAGATAATCGTGGCGCCTTCACTAATATATCGTGCAGTGTCGGCAACAGATTTTTGATACTCGAAATGCGTAGGAGGAGTTGCATCCACTCCACCAGGAAAAAGGCCTCTTGCCAACATTCCGATATCTGTTCCCTGTTGAAAGATGGCAGTTTGTGCTTCATCCTGTTCATCTTTAAGTTCCGGATGAAACTTATGCAACCAAAGATTTTTTGTACACTGGCAGCCACGCATGATGGTGGACTTAGAAAGAATATGTTTTTGAGGATAAGTTAGCATGGTAATGAGAACAACAAATATAATAAATAATTCAGGACATAATAAAACATGTTATCATTTATGTTATCCATGGTTCAAATGTAATCAACCAACTTACCATCTATTTGTAATTAGAGAGTTCTTTTAGCCACTTCCCATTATTGTTTATTATACTAATTGTAATTTCCAAAAGTCTTTTTTAAAATAGTTTTAATTTCTTTCTTGAATCTCTCTGGTTTTAAAACCTTCACCTGTTCTCCATAACTCAAAACTGTTTGAATTAATTCATGACTGATATATACGTTTATCTCAATTGTTAGGCCGTCATCTTCTGATATAACTTTTTGGGAACTGTGAAGTGGCTGGCTTAAAATATATGGAGCTTGAAGATTTGTAAAATACAATATAACTCTCTCCGGTTTTGCATCATCGATTTGAGTTATTCCCAGCGAATATTTGAAATAATCTGCAGGAATAAAATTTTGATCAGATACATAAGAGCCTTTACAAATCTCAATCTTTATAACCCGGTCCAGTGCAAGTATCAATACATTCCTTGCTATTTTTGAAAAACCTACAGCATACCATCTATTGCGATATTCCTTTAATAAGTAACATGAAAACTCATGATCCTTTTTATCTTTTCCGAACCCCTGATAAGTGACTTTTAAACAATTCTTTTCTACGATTGATTTTAAAATCAATTCCAGCCATTGATTGCCTTCAGATCTTAATGGTTCTTCAACCTGCAAGATCTGTTTTTCAGATTTCCCAATCATCTTACTTATCCTATATCCTTCAATCACTTTATTGATTGCACTTTCGAATTGATCGAACATGCGTGTATTTTTTAAATGATTCAATAAAGCTGTAGAATAATCCAGTGCTTCAATTTCATCATGAGTTAAAGGAAATTCTTTTATTGAAAACTCTTTTTCTGTATAACAATAACCTTTATGATACCTGTCAAACTTAATAGGTGCATCCCAGGTAATTCTCATGTTTTCGATATCTTTTGTAAACATGGATTTAGAAATTGAAGTGCCTATCTGTTCTTCAATTTTATCAATCATAAATTCCATCGTTGGATAGGTTCTGTATGGATTGGTTAAACAACTATCTATAATTCGATATCTGAGAAGGGCACTTTTGTTAACAGGCATTAGTAAGATTTATCAGAAAAGATAATAAATTCTTTTGCAATGCAAATAGATGGTAATGTGGATTTCTACTTTAGCCAAAATAATAAATTATTCTTTATGAGTGTAAAAATTAATTATAACTTATGTTAGTTGACGCCTGAATGCTTAATAAATCTTCAACGAAAATATTTAATGGAATTACCGATAGTTGTTGGAAAAAATAGTTCCGGTAATGATTACATAATTAACCTGGAAGCTTTACCCAACCTGTTTATTTCGTATTATGAGGAAGAGCAGTTAGAAACAATTTTCAATCATCTGATTCTTGATCTGATTAACAATAAATCACCTGTACAATTAGCAGTATCATTTAGCAGGAAGTTATCTGAAAATTTATTACCATTAATTGTGGACAGGAAAATAGAAATTCAATTCGTTCATTCGGAAACCAAAGAAGTGATCAACTCCATCGATGAATTTATAAGCGCTTTATTCCTTGAATTAAAAAATAGAAGAAAAATTAAAAATAAAAGGATACAAAAATTATCAGACACAATTATAGTTGTGTTTATAGACAACATCTTTGAAGTGATTATGTCATCTCATAAAAAAATCGGATTAGCCTTTATCGAACTTTTAGTAAATGGACCTCACAGATCAATTTATTTTATTACCGGCTCATCAGGAATTTACAAAAACCTTCTTGATCAATTAATCAATCTTAGCCCGGCATTAAAACGAAAACTTCAAGGATCAAAACACAATTTAAAGATTGATGAACCTTTGGCTGCAGAATTAATTATTAATCCAGATGGATTGATATTTTTTAGAGAAAGAATAAAGAAAGATTTTGTAAGATTATTTCCTTTTTAAATTAATCAGTATGCATGCATTGATAAATATCATTAATCGGATTCAAAAAATTAGAAATCCAACCCAAAACCTATATTCAAACGCTATCAAAAGTGAAATAGAAATTCTAAACAGAATATTAAACGGTGGTTTTATTAATGGAAATTTATATGTACTCGCTGGAAGAGAATCTGTGGGTAAAACTTCATTTGTAGTTTCGTTAATCTCTGATATTATTAGCAATAAAATATTTTCACATAAAGCCGGGCTTATCTTATTAAATATTTCCGAAGTGCAATGGATAGAGAGATTGTTAGCTAACATTTCCGGAGTATGGTTAGAAAAAATCAAAAGAGGCAGATTGGAATCCCATGATTTTGAAAAGATAAATGACTTATCCCGGTTAACGCAATTTGAGAAAATTGAGATCTCTGCCCAGGGATATATGAACATTCGGGAAGTGATTAGTACTTGCACCAGATATGTATTACAAAAAGATGTGCAAATTATTTTTATAGACTATCTCCAATTGATTTCTGTTGAAAACATGTCTGATGGTGAATTAAAATTATTTACTGTTTGCAAAGCTTTAAAAAACCTATCCATCGAGTTAAATGTACCTATCATAATTTTAGTCCCTCTTAAATCAGGTAAAGCTGTTTCAGACTTGAAAGACTTAAGAAACATCGGAGCAATTGAACCTTTTGCCGATGTTATTATGTTTTTAAATAAACGAGTTAATAACATTCCGAAAAATTGGAAAAGCAAAGAAGAAATTTATCTGACCATTTCAAAAAATAATACCGGTCTTCTAGATACCCTTAGATTAAGAGCTCTTTTACATATTCAAAAATTTGTTGAATTTGATTATTAATTTTTAAAAAAATATAATGACTGACAACGATACCAATTTTCTGTATTTAGCAGATATGTTACCGAAAAAGTATTTAAACTTTTATACCCGGTTTGAGAAAGTACTAATTGATTGCAATATTCCCTATAACTTACTACCCAATACAAAAGATGTTTGGGCAGTTGATTACATGCCAATACAAATTGAAGCAAATAAATTTGTTCAATTTATATATAACCCGGATTATTTAAGGACAACAAAAAAATGGAGTAATACGATCTCTGATGTGGATGCGATATGCATGGCAATTAATATCAAGCCACAAAAATCTCCCATTCTACTTGATGGTGGAAACCTCGTGAGGTCAAACGATAAGGCTATAATGTGTGACAAAGTGTTTGCAGAAAACAGGGGAATAAAAGAGCGCGACCTCATCAAAGAAATTAAAAACCTATTACAGGTCGATAAATTAATTTTTATTCCTACCCATCCGCATGACTTTACCGGACATGCTGATGGTATGGTACGATTCTATGAGGCTAACACTGTATTGATAAATGATTATTCAAAAGAGGACATTCATTTTCAAATACGATTTCGTATGGCATTACACAATGCAGGACTTGAATACATTGAAATACCATATAATCCATATGGCAACACCAAAAAAGATTATGCGAACGGGGAGTATATAAATTTCCTACAAATGGCCCAAGTCATTATCATTCCCACATTTGGGATAAAAGAAGATCAGATAGTAATAAATCAATTTGAACAACTATTCAAAGGAAAAACAATTGCCACTGTTGACAGCAATGATATTGCGTATGATAGTGGGATATTAAATTGTATTAGCTGGAATCTAAAAGCGAAAGAATAAATAAAATAAAAGTAAATGGAAAAGAAAGAATTCAGGCAAATATATTTCGATGGATATTGTCCGGAGAGTATGATGAATGACAAAATAGTTGAAATGAGACTTAATGAAGATGATTTTTGGGAGAGTATTGAAACAGGATTACAGATAACAGTATTCCCACCCTTTGCAACCATTTTAAGATGGAGGGGAAAGGGAAACTTCAGGCAATCTTCAGACGTGGCATCCAATACGATAAACGGATTGATATTAACAGAAGCGCAAATCGAGGAAGGGAAAGAAATATTCCCCAATGAAAAGGAAGTATTAAGTATTCAGTTCGAGCTTGAATTTTACCTACAACAGATATATGACAGCAAGGAAGAATTTGATGCAGCAAAGTTCAACCCCAATGATCCTATTTTCGAAAAACAAAAAGAGTATTTAGCAACATTAAAAAAATCAGATCTTAAGAATATGTTGCCTGGTACCGTGAACTCCCACTAATAATCAAACTGAATTACTATTATGGCTGATTTCAAAACCCAAAGCTCCATATCAATTATTAGTCTTGATGAAATAGAATTAAATATTAACCCAGAAGAAAATGGTATTGATTCAGCAGGTGAAATTTTTCATCTTATTACAGGAGAGTTTATGTATTGCGATTTAGCTGTTGACGGAAAAGTAATTCTTTCTGAAACTCAACTTGGAGAAATTCTTGAACTTGAAAATTTATCAATTCATAAGATTTGCAATTCAGTAATCTATATACATTCCCTTTCAAATGCAAGCCGAACTAAATTTAATAAATTAAAAAGGCAAGCTGAATTTTTATCAATTGAAAATTTTGACGATGATACGGAAGACGATATTTTAACCTTTAAACTTCTATAAAATAAAATGAAAGTTATCTTAAGCAGAAAAGGCATGGATTCTCAACACGGCGGAATTCCAAGTCCAATATTCCAGACAAAGCATGGTTATCAAAAATTTTATTCTTTGCCTATTCCATATCAACAATCTGAAGTTAAGTATTCAGACATTTTTCTCTATGACAATTTAAGTGTTTGGGATTTCATAAAAGATGTTGCCCCTAATTTTAATCAAGTAAACACTTGCCATCTTGACCCAGACATCCGTCAAAGTTGTATGCAAGAAAGACCACGTGATTGGCAAAGGGCATTTGGACAAAACATGCAAGCACAAACTCATTTAGAAAACCATGGAATTGGTACTGGGGATGTATTTCTCTTTTTTGGATGGTTTCAATTTGCGGAATTTAAAAATGGCAAATTTGCTTATAAAAAGAACAAAGAACATCCAAACGGTTTTCATGCAATTTATGGTTATTTGCAAGTTGATAAAATATTTAAACCAAACATTGAACAAGTACCTGAATGGCTAAATCATAATGCACACGTTATTAATAAAGGTGTAGGTAATTTTAAAAACAATAATAATACTGTATATACTTCAAAAGATTTGTTTGATTATCCAAAAAATACCTTCGAGAAAAATGGTGCTATTTGTTTTACATTCAATGAAGACCTTGTTCTAACTAAAAATGAACAACAAAATAAATCAATCTGGGAATTACCTTCATTCCTGCATCCTGACAATGGCGTTACTCTTTCTTATAATCCCCGACAGAATTGGTTACAGAATGAAGGCAACGCAATTTTGAAATCTGCAGGGCGGGGACAGGAATTTATTTTTACGACTGACCCTATGGGTGAAGTAGAAAACTGGTGCATCAATTTAATTAGATATAACAGTGTGACAGACTGATGGCAGCAGGCAACAAATGCTTGGCAATAGGCTGGCTGAAGGAATAACAATCGGCTGTTGCACTACTATCAGCTAATATCGGGCTTGACCGAATTCTATTTGGCTTTTAGTTGTTAACTTCATCATCAGTTTTTCAATCGGCTTCTGTTCGGGCTGACGTAACACAGAATATCAGCACAGCAGAAAGCCCTGGACGTTAGTCAGAATGCTAACCGCGACTTCAACCGACAGAGCTTACATTTAACAGGTGATTATAAACAAAAGATAAAAACAACAAGACAATGGCAATAAAACGAAAATGCCCAGTTTGTGGCAAACCACTCACCGAACAAGAGTTTGACAAAGCACTTGGACTTTGGAAAGACAAACAAGAGCACATTAAACATCTTGAAGCGGAACAGAAAAAATTAATGCAACAAGAACTTGAAAACAAAAAGAAGTTTGAAGTAGAGAAAAAAAAGTTGCAAGCAAAGGAACAGACCTACAAAAAGCAACTGACAGACCAAGCCAAAAATTTCAAACAACAACAAACTGAGTTGAAAACTTCTTTAGAGAAGAAAATGAAAACTGACATTACGAAGGGAGTTGAAAAAGGCGTAAAAGAACAGAGGCAACAATTCAAGAAACAAGAAGGTGAATTACGCAAGACGCAAAATAAAATGAAGCAACTTGAAAATAGTTTGAATGTTTCTGCAAAAAAATACGATACAGCAAATGCGGAAATAAAAAAGTTGAAGGAACAAATTGAAAAAGGAATTACACCACAGATTGAAGGACTATTAGAGGAAGGTAAACTCCTTGCAAAACTCAAAGAACTTTTCCCGATCGACAGATTTGAACATCCAGGCAAAGGTGGTGACATCATTCAGATGATAATTGAGCAAAGAAAGGAGATTGGGAAAATTGTATATGAGTGCAAAAAGGTAAAGACATTTAACAAACACCATGTTGAACAAGCAAAGCAAGCGAGAAATTTCCGCCAAGCTGACTTTGCAATTTTGGTTACAAATGCGTTCCCTTCAAAGAAGCAATACTATTTTGTTGACAAAACTGTATTTGTAATCAGCCCTGTTTCTCTTGAACCAATCACTTACACTCTTCGTGAGAGTTTAGTAAAAATGGCGATGCTTAAAATGTCCAATGAAGCAAAGCAAAAAGCAGTTCAACGAGTTTACGATTATTTATCCAGCAGCGACTACAACAACAAAATGAATGATGTTTCAAATCAACTCATGGAGTTAGGCAAAGACCTTAAACAAGAAATTGCATCTCACAGACGGACTTGGGAAAAACGTTATCACATTTACAGTAGTGTTTACTCTGACATTACAGGCATAAACTACTCTTTGAAAGACCTTGTTCAAAACCGACTTGAAGAAAAACCAAGATTGATGTTGCCAGAGAAATCAAAATATTTAGAAATTGATGAACTAAAATAAAACCAAAAAATAATTATGAAACTTTCCAAACAAACCCTCGTTGGACAGTGGGCAGAGAAACATCGTTATTTTCTGCCCATTTTGAAATTTCTGTTAACGTGTAGACTGATTTTTTATCCATAATCTTTATAAATCATATTTTAAATCATTCTTGGTCCTTTACCTTATTAATAAGATCAAAACTTTTTATAATCTTGAAAATTATTCCTTCACCCACGCTAGCTCCCCCTTCATCACAAAATAAATCCCTCCTATAATTTTCTTTCCAGGAAAACCTTTTTTCAAAATCTCCTTATACAATTTTAATTGCCCGCTAAAAGTAGCCAATTTCCCTTTCATAGAAGCGGCATCCCCGTTAAAGGTTTTATAGTCAATTAAAATAACCTCGTCAGCTGTTTCAATCACAAGGTCAGCAATACCATCCACTAGTTGCCCATTAGCTTCCATCATAAGCGGTAGTTCTTTATGAAGTTTGATCGGTTTAAATTCTTTTTCTATCCAGCCATAAAATTCAGGCAGACGATCCAATAATTTTGCTTTTAGCTTTGGAGCTTCTACCTGATAACAATCAGCTAATCTTTTTATCAATTCATTGGTTTGGTCTTTTGTCATTACAGTATCATAAGCACAAAACACCCTATGAATAAAACTTCCAAATTCAGATTCTTCAACATCAATCTTTTCATCTTCAAATGCGGAGTGTATTTCTACACCTTCTTTAAATGTTATATCTTCTGCCGGCTTACTTCCGGAAGGTGTAATGTAAAAAGGAGGATATTCTTTTATTGTTTGTTGCTGATATGTTTCTGCAGTTTTATTCGTTATATTTATTTTTTCTGCATAATCATCGTATGCAGTAATCCAAAGCCTTAATGGTTGCGTGAAAAGTTTATTTTTCGGTATTATTTTATCAATTACTTTTTCACCTATTTCAATAAAAGATGAAATTCCATTTTCTGCAATTGGCTTAAGGTAACAATCTTCTGATTTAACCTTAAAAGGAATTATTAAATAATCTCTTGCCCTGGTAAACCCGACATATAAAAGCCTTAGTGCTTCTGTGCGCTCTTTGGTTCCAAGTGTTGCATAATCAACAGAGTTTTCGCAACAATCTTTGAATTCCTGAAAACCACTTTTCATGCCATAAACACTCGTCTTATAAGGCCATGGCCAAAAGCGAATACTCCTGTCTTTTAATGGATCATTAAAATCAATTTTATCATTTGCATTTACCCGCACACTAAATACATCGGGATCCCGTTGAGCATCCTGATCACACAAAATTACTACCGGCCACTCCAGTCCTTTTGCAGCATGGTAGGTTAATACATTTACAGAAAATTCATTTGTAATCAACCCTCTTTTATCCTGCTCATTGTCCGAAAGAGCATCAAACCACGAAAGGAAGCCGTGTACATTAGGCAGCAATGCCATTTTTAAACAATAATCTTCAAACTCTACTGAATAGTTTAAAATTTGTTGAAGGTTTGTATGCCTTTGTGCACTATTCCCCCATTTCATTACTTGATTATTAAAGTCAAGACCTGCATACATTAATCGAATAATACCACTTATTGATTCTGACAGAAGAGATTTACGATGTTTATTTATCCATTGTATTATAGGATGATCATTAAGCCATTTCTTTTTTCTTTCAGGATCATCTCCTACGGCTTTTAGAAATAGCAACCTGTCTACCAGGAGCGCAGATATATCGTGATCGGCCCTGGTAAGGAATTCTATCTCGAATTTAGAAAGACTGTCTTTCTCATCAACCAGCAAATGAAGACATGCCTTCAAAAATCTCCATTCTGCAGTTAAATTTAATCCGGCATTAGAGACTACTGCCTGCAATCCTTGATTGCGTAATGCATTTGCAATACCTGTACAGTTTTTATTTGTTCTGCAAAGAATGCTAATATCACCGGGCTTTATCCTTCGTACAGATTTAGTTTCACGAACTTCTATCAAGGGTTCTTCTGAAAGAAATTCTGCAACTCTTGCTGCCAAATGACCCTGATATTTTTCGTTGCTATCCCACTTACCTGACGAGGGTTGCCATTGGAACCCCCACAATTGGAAGCTTGCCTTTAATTGTTTATTTTCTGTGCGATCTGGTTTTAAAACAATTTGTTCTTTTGAAAGTATTTTATCTGTGTTTTTAAATGCGGACAAAAAAAGATCATTCACAATTTCAACAAGCTCCGGTCTTGATCTATATGAAGTCTGAAGAATATCTTTTGGATCTGGTTTTCCTAATGCTTCCGTTACTGTATTAATCAGTTTTGCATCACTATTACGAAAGCCATAAATAGCCTGCTTGGAATCTCCAACCCATACCACTTTTTCTACCAATGATGAAATTTTTAAAAACAGGGATAACTGTAATGGACTTGTGTCCTGAAACTCATCAACAAAAAGGATTTTAAATTGTTCACGAAATCTTTTTTGTATACGTATGTCATCAAGTGCATGTAGTAAAATAGTTTCCTGATCAACAAAGTCAACCAAGCCTCGCTCATTTTTTAATGCCGCATATGCCTCCATGGAAGTTACAGCAGCATCAAAACATAATTTAATATAACTAATTAAGTCGTTTTGAAATTCAGGAAAACGCATATGAGCCTGCATAAGCTCTTTAACCTCATCAAAAATTTTTGCGTCTCTTGATTTTGCATTGCAGCCAATATTTGAACAGGTGGCCCAGTCTGCCCATGGTATATTGAATCCTCTTTGCAGTTTATAATTAAATTCTTCCAGTGTGTCCAGACTACCCATTGTTGTCTGATTATCGTCCTTAACTTCCTTTGCTCTTTTTCTTAAGCTAGGAATTATTTTCTGAATCGCTGCTCGTATTTTTTGCTGATCTTTATTCGGCTTTGGTAAAACTGCTGTAAGTGATTGTACTGAATCATCCCTGGACCTTTCCATTTGTTTTGCATCAATAGAATTATTCCTTGCATTATCTGAAATGTTTTTTATAACATTCCTGATATCCTTCCGTTCTATAGAAAACCTTTCTGCTACTTTGTCCATTTCATTCAATGTTACTAGATTTAATGAAGCAGATAAAGCGTGTTGATATAATACATCTTTTTCTTCATCATCAATTACTGTAAGAGTAGGTGAGAGCCCTATTTCAAAAGAAAAGAGAGAGACTAACTGTTGGCTAACACTGTTTACTGTACCAACTAACGCCTGATCTAACTGAGGAACTATTTCCATATCACCATGCTCCAATATTTTTTCTCTTATTCTGTTTTTTAATTCCCCGGCAGCTGCCCGTGTGAAAGTGGTAGCAATGATCTCTGAAGGATGATATGTCTTATTATTTCCGGTTAGAAATGCAGAAAGTTCTTTGATGAGCCTGAATGTTTTACCAGTACCAGCCCCTGCACTTATCAGCCTGATGTTAGTTGATTTCATTCAGTATTAATAAAAGTTACATAATCATTATACATTGAGGAAATTTTAGCTTTATTTTCCAGTTTTGGAATTATATAATTTTCCGGATCAAGACCAAATACATCCAAGTCTTCTGCAGGTACATTTTCTCCAACTTCGATAGTGCCTTTACTAAATTCTTTTCTGCGAAACTTTATGGTATTTTCAATTTTGTGTAAAACATGAGCATAGGTTTCTGAATAAATAATGTTCTGCCTTAAAATAATTCCTTTAAAGAATGCATCATTACTGGTGGTAAATAATAATCCATCTGATATGATGAAATATGAAGTGGCACAAAACTTTGCTATTGGATGGAATATTTTTGAATAAATGGCAAGTTGAAGATCTTCCCCATCTTCCATTAGTCTGCGATATTTGGCTCTTCCCGAATATTTCAAATCGACAATTGCTTTCTCAAGTTTTTTGTCTTTAACGCGGTTAAGCAAAAGGTCGCAATATCCTCCTACTGTTTCTTCGCCAATATTACCAGAAGCTTTTATTTCGCAACCTTCTACCAGCCAGTTATTTTCTTTTAAGTGGCTTAGAAGAATCCAAAACTTATCAAACAAAGATTCACGGAATATTTTTAAATTGGCTTCCTCGCCTCTAGTATTTAGCAAAAGCCCTTTTTGATTTATATATTTTTCTGCTGTAATGCTATATAATTTCTTTACTTCACTCTCTCTCAATTTCATAATATGCGGCATCAGCAATAATTCCTGGAAAATTTCATGAGACAGATTGCCGTAAAAAGTAAAGTTATCCGGCAGACATAAAGTGTTTCCTCTATACAATTCCGCTTTATAACTTAAAATCCACCGGTACGGATATTTCATCAGATTTTCTAAGGAACTGTAAGATTCTTCTTTTCTTTTTGTAATAAGGCCAGGTTTTATTTGCCAATAATCCGGAAAAGAAGGAATGGGATTTACAGGTATTTTTTTAGTTAGATGAGGGTTTGCATTTAGTAATCGCATTTGAGCTGGCTGTTCTACATTTATTGTAATTGAATGCAGATCTTTAAAGCATGCATTTATAAAAGGGTGGAATGAATGTGGTTGTGCACTTTCGCCATCCATGACAGAAGGAATTATCAAAATCAATCTTTTTCTTACAAACCGTAACCATTGGGTTAAAAACCAGGAATCCCTTTTTGCCCTAAGTACAGCAGTATCGGGAAAAATATTTTTATCATTTAGCCATTTTAATTCTTCAATGGTCCACTCATCCCAAATGGTACCTGCCATTTTGTTTGCGGTGAACCCAAACCATAACAAATCATCGCAATCTGCTGTTAATAAGCCAGCGTCAGATATTTCATGGAGGCTGGTTGCCTCTTTCCCGAAAGGTATAATGGATACAGGCTGCAAAACAAGTTGAAGTAATTTCTGTAATCCAAATAGATTCACTTCTTTTTCCGGTGTTAAATCTAAAACAGCTATAAATTCTTTAAATGCATTACACAATCTTTGCAGCCGTTGTTTTATATTTTCATCTGTTGTAACTACAAATCTTTTATTAAATATGTTGTAAAAGAAATTATAGTAGTCTCTTATCTTATCAATGCTTATTTTTTCACTTGCTTCTTCAGCCATGTTTAGAACATAACTCAGCCTGTCATGATGTTTGATTTTATCTTTTTCTGTTTTTGTTCTGATAGTATATTCTTCAATTTTCGCAGCCCAATCTTCCAAACAAATTCCCGGATTTTCTGAAAACAACTCCATCCACTTACCAGACAACCCATTTGGAAAAATATTTAATGGAGAAAGAAAAAAGTTTAGAATCTGATCCGGATCATAAGGTTTCCTCAACCATACCGGTATTATAGCAAGCAACTGAAGGTCAGGATGGGAGTTAGAATGCATCGCCTGTCCAGTTGAGGGAAGCCCACTTTCACGCAACGAAAGAGATAATGAAATATCACCAGATTCATTTATAACGACCGGTTTAAAAGAATGTTCCTCTGCCATAAGAGCTGCCAGACCTTTGCCTGCAGAAAGCATGTCACCGAATTTAATAATTTGAATTGAACCATCTGCGTTCAGCTTTATCTTTTCTTTAGAAGGATTCTTATTTAAAATAAAAGAACTGAGATTATCCAGATCGGACTTGAAAGTTTTTTGTAAGGGTGTTTCACGATATTTTATACTTACACCAGTAGCCGCAATTAATTGAAATAATTTAGTTATGTGAGAAGGTAGCAGGTCAAGGGGCTCATGCACTATAATTTCGTTAACCGGAAGTAGAGGAGTTTTATTAAGTGCTTCAATGATATTGCAGAAGCGTTCAGCAGTGCCAGGGGCAATACTTTGCTGTTCTACTTTAGCTAAATCTTTTAATCTTCCCGGACAAGACTTATCAGTTTTAAAATCCCATCCTGATGTTTTTAATTCATCCCTCCACTTAATTAGCTTTATGGAAACTTCAAGATCATTTGTTTGCAGTGATTTTTCATAAAAACATCCCTTTGCATTCTTACCTAGATTTTCACGATAATTAAAAATGCGTTCTATTTTATTGGAACATGCATTAGATAAGCCAAGATGCAATTCTAAAAAGTCCAGTAATGCAAGGGGACCCATATGGCTACTATTTATAGCCACACCATTTTGCAAGAAAATGTTTACAGGGGATGTTTGTTGATCAAAGAGTATTGAGAAAAATATGCGCACTTGCGGTTAAAACTTGATTTGTTGTGAATATTAAAAATCAATTTACATTATATTTAGTTGAGTTTAAACTGTTGTCTCAAAGTCATACTCTAAAACTTCAATTGCATATTTTAATTCTTCAAGATGTTTTTCATTGTGTGCCAGTTTCTTAATAATTTGAGTTTTGCTTTTCCTACCCAATTGACCTTTTAATTGAATCGTATCCCCCCTTATTTTTTCTTCAAGATTTTTTTACTTCTCTAATAATTTTAATGTATATATCATGGTGTTTTTACCCTTATTTTATTTATCGTAATTTTTTAATGCTGAGACAAGCATATTTTTTATTTCCTTCTTTAAACTTGCCGGGCTTAAAACTGTTATTGAATCGCCATAGGATAAAAGTTCCATTTTTAGATCGTAAGTGAGGAAAAGCTTAAGTTCTACTATAAGCTCCAATTCGTTGTCTACCATTACTGTTTGTGATTCATGAAGAGGAAGACTTTTAATATATTCAGCTTGATTATGCGTAAATGAAATTCTAATAGTGCTAGGCATTTTTTCCTGACCCTCCATAATTCCAAAGCAGAAATCGAACTTTATCTTCTTTTTTAAGATTTCTTTCGGGAAAGTTTGTTTCATAATCTCAAAATCCTCAATCCTATCCAATTGTTTTTTCAATTTTTTCCATTCAAAGTTTCCTTTGATTTGATTCCATGTTTAAATAAATTATAGAAATATGGCTCACCTCTGCCAAAATATGACGTTGTAAACTTTATTAATAAAATAGTGGGATAATATAAAAGTTATTCTAAAGAGAAAGTAATTCCACTGTTTACGTCAATAACAAGAAAAATGACCAACGAAAACAAATATGGAGAACTAGAATCGCTTATTTTAAGTATCAACCATGAAAAATCATATGTATTCAGACTTAAGAAAGAAATTTCTTTCATTAAATCAAAAGGCACAGCAAAATTTTTGCTAAGTGCATTTGAGGTAACTAATGATTTGAAACAAAATGGCGTAATAATTGGACCTACTAATGGTTTTTCAAATAGTTCGTTAATAAACTACCTTCTTGGGTTTACAACCATTAATCCAATAAAATATGATTTAATTTGTGAGCCCTACTTTAATTTAAATTATAGTTTTTTGGTAAGAACTTTCTGGGTCATCAAGCGAAAAGAATTATTGTGATTTTGGAAAACCGATCATCTGAATAAGATAACTTTATCTTTCATAGTCATTTGGTGTTATTTTAATGCCACCACAAAGATATGAGATATGAAACGTTGATTTCAAAAAGGGATTAAATAAAAAAGACAGTCAAGGAAAAACAATGTTCTTACGGCTAAAATGGTAAGGCCTCTCGACTGTCAAATGTTCTCACGGCCTAACTCATCTTTTAAAACTGCTTTTAGCCACCATTTACCCATAACATTCTTTAAATCAAAATGTTCAAATACAAAAGGCCTTCCATTTATTTTAGATAAAAACTCTGCTGTTTTTCCACCTTTGAATGTTCCTTGCATCTTTTTTTCACCAAAGCCGGGGAACGGAGCATGATTAGTTCCATATAGATAACCATCTTGACCTTTTGGTTTTAATAATACAGAGTCTTGACAAAAATCTTCCCCAAATTTAATAATATTTTTTAGAAAATTTTCATCGTGATTGATGTTTACTACAAAACAACTGTCTTCTTTTACTTCCTTTTCATCAGATGTTCCAAAATTTTCTATGTAATTTCCATCAATAGCTGTAACACCATACTTCAACTCAAGTAATTGTCCCTTTAAAATATAACTACGTCGATTATTCTCCAACTTTGAATAAACTTTTGTTTCTTCCTCATTTTCAGAAGATGAGGGATTGTAAATTTGCGAAGATTGGGGAACTTTTGGATTGTAAATTTGCGAAGATTGGGGAACTTTTGGACTTTTATCTAAACAATTTAGGTTGTTCTCTCTGCAGCCAGAAATGATAGCAATATCATAATCTTCGATATGTTCAAATATTCTACTAAGAGAACTTTCAAGTAATATTTTTTCTGCAAAATTCACTTTGTATTTATTTTATTGTAAATTTTTAACCGCGAAAGCCATCTGCTCTTTTTGTTTTTCGCTTCATTCAAATAATTGCTTTTCATAGCGATATTTTCAATTTCAGCAACCTCGGCAACATTGAAGTTTGTTGCCAAATAAATTCTACTTTCATTTATCTTTTCTCCCGCTTCATCAAAAAAAGGAATAATAAATTTTCTGCCTTTATATTCTGAATAAGCAAAGTTTTCTTTGCCACTATCTTCATCCGTTTTCGATAAGGTATGACAAATTGTTCTTGAGCCAAGCACTTCTCCAGTTGAACATTCTATTAAATCAAAAAGTAACTTTTCTTTGTTCCCAACATCACCGAAAACTATAGACTCTTGGCTGCCCGTTTTTCCGATAGATAGAGCATCTTCTTTTACAATATTGTAAATAAAAAATGGATACTCAAAATTTCCATATTTCCCTTTTATTTTCCGATAGCCAAAACCAGCACTATCCAAAAATTTTTGTAATTGTTGATTTAATAAATTATTCTCCTGAGCAGTTTTGTTTTCTCCTTGTGGGTTTTCCCACGTAATAATCGCAATCATTTTTACAGATGGAACCAACCCATATATTTGTTGCATAAGTCTTGAATAACCCCCTTCGTTTAATATACTTTCAAGTAATATTTTTTCTGCAAAATTCATACATCTTTATTTATTAAACGAGAAATGTAACCTTTTCCAATGTTTTCTAAAAAACCAAAATGTTCAAAAACAAATGGACGATTATTTATACGAGATAACATTGCTGCTGTTTTTCCACCTTTCCAAGAACCGAGTATTTTATCTATACCAAGACCGGGATTTTCAGATTTATTTGTTCCTCTAAGAAAAGCATCTTGCCCTTTCATTTTTAATATAACACTATCCTGGCAAAATTCTTCGCCGAGAGCAGTAATATTTTTAAAAAAGTTTTCATCATTTATATTAACAATGAAAAAACTATCTTCCTTAGATTCTTTTGCATCTGTTTTACCATAGTTTTCAATCCAATTACCATCGATACTAGTAACCCCATAATTCATGTGTAGCAATTTAGCTTTTAAAAGATGATTTCTTTCCTTATTTTCGCCCATCGTTAATTGTTTATTATCCCCGGTGCAAAGTACAAGTGAAGTTTTAAAAGCTGTTATGATAGCGATATCATATTCTTCTATATGACTCCATACTCTACTAAGAGAACTTTCAAGCAAAATTCTATCTGTGAAATTTAACATTGTACTTAATTTTTATTTAATCACATTACTTGTTGCCAAACTTAATAATTTGTATTTCGCCCTTATTTTCCCTTGAACGTAATTCATTTATTGTATGTGCAAATTCTTTGATATAAGTAGTTGTAAACCTTCTGTCTGCCTTATCAAAGCCAGAGTGTGATGTTTTATGCTTAAAATCTTTATTTATTTTTGTAAAATATTTCTGAGAAATATCATTTAACGAAATGCCTATAAAACTATCATCAATACTTCCATCTCTGGTAATAAATTGACTTTCCAAACTTGCCCCCGGCGACTTAAACAAAAAAGAAAATTGGTCATACTTTGCGCACATATTTTTCCCAAATTCAAATAAAGTACCGATATCCTCGTCTTTATTTTTTGGAATAAAAAAAGAAGCCTCTTTTACTTCTTTTTCTTCATCCTCATTTTTTTCTATAAACCCACCAAAAACCGGGATATAACTATAATTTGAAGAAGTAATATCGGATAACAATTTATTTGTTAATATTTTATTTTGTTTTTCATCATTTTCAGCCCGGCAGGCAGATACAATTATAAAACCATTTTTAAAATGATAATCAATAATGCGGTTAAGCTTAACTTCATCTAAAGAAATTAATTTTGGGTCCACCCGGCTCAAATCACTTTCAAGCGCTATTTTATCTACAAAATTCATTTTAACTTTTAATTTAAATATTAATTCTTTCAGAAAACTTTATATGCAATACGGTTTGTACATTCAATTTTTTCTCTACTATATCTCCAATTTTTATTAATCCCTTATCTGTATTTATTAATGTATTATATGCAAAACACTCATCTGCAATAACAACTTGAAATTTCTCTTCCAATATATTTGGTATATATTTTTTAAGCGAATCATAATGTACAATAGTAAACTTAAAACCAGTTTCCCATTCTTTTTCAATTACTTTATAAGAATCTGAATAAAAAGAAAGCTCTTTTTCGAAATTAATCCCGTTGTTCATCCTGTTGTAAAGACTTAAAATCTTCTCTTGTTTTCTTTACAAGTTCTATTAAATGGTTTACAGGCATATTTGTTTTCCAATCTTTATCTCCAAACCGGTTTTCTTCTTTATACCGTAGTAATTTTTCTAAAAAAATTTCAAACTCTTTTTTCATAAACATATTCTTTTAAATAAGGTAATTTATACAGTTCCGTTTGTAACATCAACCAATTCATATTGGTTGCCAGTCTGGAAATAAAATACTTATTACTAAAATTATGAACGCCAAAATAAAATACCATTTTATACCAGATATAATATTTCTCTTATTCTTGGCTTTTTTTTCTGCTTTTAATTGTAGTTCGACTAAATAATTCTCCTTTTGTGCCGGAGTTAAACCTTCTATAAAGCGTTGTTCTGCTTCAGCATATCTTTGCCTTTCTTTATCCCTTGCAACTAAATAAAAAAATGTAAATAATCCGCCTGCAATACCTAGTGCAGGACCAAAACCTTTTTCAATAGGTGTTAATTCGTTTTTTTCGTTATCTTCTTTCATAATACAATTTACCTAATTTATAGTATACATCCCCCCAGGCTATCCTTAGTATTTTACAATAATAAAAGTATTGCTGTCCTGAGTTTGTAACTCCGCTTGATGATCTCTTTAATAAAGGAAAAATTGATTGGTAATTTGTATTGGCGCAACGACAATCTGATTAAGCGAATATTAATTTATTAAAAATCAATAGTATATTTTTCTGAAAATATGGATGGAGTGCCATAAATTTGAGCGTTATACGCAACTCTTGAGGACACTGCTAACTTTGAACTGACGAGCTTTGAAGGAACAAAAATTGACAACTAACAAAACGGGGATGCTGAAACCCGAATAGAGTAAGCAACAAAATTTTAAACCAACTAGACAATGGCAATCTTAAAAGAAGTAACATCGTTTGAGGACATCAAAGTCCAAATCGTAACATCGTTTCCTGACCTTTGTGTTTATGTGACAAAGAATAAATCGGAGGCAGATCGCAGCGACAGCATTTGGTTCTTTGACAATTCATTTCCTAAAAAGAAAATAAAGTTCGTAACAAGTTTTCCCGACTTGAAAATTCAGTATGTAAATTCCAAAAGTGTTGCGGGTTGGAAAAATCATTCTCACAAACTTCAAAACAGAATCGGTTAAATGCTTTCCGAAACATACAACGGACTTTTTAAACAGACACTACAAAGTTTCGCAAAAAATAAAAACATACAAAGTGTTAACGAAAGTGTTAACGGTAATGTTCTGATACAAATATTAATACAACTTAGTTTTTCCAACCTGTAAAAATTATCGGTGTGCCATATTTAGGATATTCTATATTTTGATTTTCTATTGTATTGAAGATAGTTTGTGAATCAAAATTTGTTACACCCCTTTGGACATTTGTGGGTTTGGTAGTCTTTATCGTCATCTCTAAGAGTGTTGCAAAATGACCATACTTTTGAAATTATTTGATTTGTTGACATTTAAGTTCTTATATTTTCTTATTAAATTTCAAAATAAAATTATCGTTAAGTACAGTAAAGAAATCATTGTCTGTAAAAGATCTGCCTTTGTAATCAAATAAGCCAGAAATTTTTTCTATTCTTGCTTTTGATGGGTTTTCTAAATCTCGTACAAGAAAAACTTCATAATTCTTTTTTAGTTTTTCACCAATTTTTACTTCATTTGATGAAATGTAAAAAGAATCTTCCCATCCAACAACTTTTACTTCAACATACCGTGGATGTACAGAACCATTTGGAATATACCTTATATCATATCCTAAACCATCACTTCCTTCTAAATTTTCATTACATTTTCTGGCGTTTGCAGAAACCCATTTGACACTATCTTTTTTATCAGTTGTATTTAATAAGTGCTTATAAACCAGATACTCTCCTAAAAAACCAATATCATCTTTTTCCTTAATTGGTTTTCTATTAGTAGAAATATTGCCAGATTTTCCATTATTCCCTCGTGCTTTTAATTCTGTTTTTTTTATTTTGATTGGAATTGTTTTTATACCATCTATCCCTTGGTCTAATATTATTCTATCAAGTTGCTCCTTAAGATCAACAAAGTCATTAAAAAATATTGCTTCTGAGCCATAAATAATTTTTTTTGCCTTTGAAAGAGCTGCCTTTGAATTTGTATTGTTAATTGAATTTAAAATCCAAGTATTAATCAAATTATAAACATCATTGATCCTACTATTGAAAAAAAGGAGAGATTGAGCTTTAATATCTTCATCTAAAAATTGATCAACTAAAGATTCTTCTATCCCAAATTCGTTAGTCTTTAACAATAACTGAAATTTATTACTTGCGTAAATACTTTTTAGATCAAAAATATTTGAAGGCTTAGTTAAATTAATTGAATATTTTTTATCTATTATTTCCTTTAAATCTTTTCCAACATCAAAATTAACTTCATTAATAACAGTGGAAGTAATATTGCTAAATTCCAAAATAGAAAGTAAAAAAAATCCTTGCAAAGAAGTATCTAACTGGCACTTCTCATAATATAAAATATTGAAATCTTCTTTCCGTCTCTCTTTTAATCTTTGAAAAGATATCTCGTATAATTCTTGAATATTAATAGACGGATAATGAAAATGATTAAACTTTTCTATTGTAATTTTTGCAGCATTAAATAATTTAATAATCAGTATACTGGATTGCTCTTCATTAATTTCATTATAATTTATTTCATCATAAACTTCATCGATTTGGGTTGATAAATTAGGAAAAGTATTTAAAAGTTTTTCTTTTATGTCTTTATCAGTCTTGTTTTCAATTGATATAGTTTTGGACGGAAAGCATTTTAAGAATGAACTCCAAAAGTTTATTTTAGGATCACTACTTATACCTAATTTACTTTTTGCGGATGCAAGTTTTTCTAGATTTGAATCATCTAATTCTGTCCTGATAATCTCATCTCTTCCACCTATAGAATTTGAAAACAGCTCCCGTATTTGAGATCTTTCGGTTTCAACATCTAATAATGCAGAAAAAGCTTCAGCAATAACAGAACAAAAATGAACATCTTCTTTAAGCTTTTTTATTTCATCTAAGTATATAGGGGTTTTTACATAAACAATATTTCTTGTTTTCAAATAAAAAAATTCATACGGTTCTAATGTGAAATTTTTTTCTTCTTTTTCTTGTACCATACCAACTATCAGTTCTGTTACAAGTTTAAATTTTATATCTTTTATAGAGCTCTTTTCAGAACCGTTGTCAACATCTTGTCTTAATACATAAACATATGGCTTGAAGTGTTCGATCTCTAATTCAAAATCTAAACTTAAGGGATGTGGAGATAGCCCATCATCCATTAATTTAAGCTTGATATTATCAAGTGGGATTACCCCGAATAAGCTTTTAATTTTCCCTTTTCCTCTTCTCCGATCTATATAGATTATATTAAATTGATTGATGATACTTTCTCCAAACCTCTTATCATTTACATAATATGTTTCTTTAATTGAAACATAAGAACTCGACTTCGCCTTTCGTGTAAACACTTTCCCTCTATCTTGGAAATGAATATAATTCTCATCCATTTTATCAATCTTATCTACAAGTTTGTCTTCATAGTTTGCGGCAAGTTGATTATAAATTATCCTTGCTTTCTTGCCTTCTGGATCAATTTCAGGCAATTTCAGAAGAATACTATATAGGGTACTTGTTGTAAGGGTATTAATTGATTTATGCACCCCGACCAAACTAAGTAGATAGTCAAGCTTATCTTTATTCACTCCTCGAATTCTTAAGGCATCTAAATCTATTGCTGGCTTTTCAATCAAAGGACTAAATTCAGAAGATATAGTTGAAGCTGTTGTGCATAAATAAGGTGATTGCCTTATACCAGACTCAGTATTCATCCAAGGCGTATGAGCTATTTTCCACCTTAGATAGTTTTTCATTTTTTGTCCATTTATAGACCTACTTGCTCTGGTATTATAAAACCAAAAAAATATGTTACTGGTAATTGGTTCTTGATCACCATCCAGTTCTTTAATTAATTTTTCATCAGAATTAATCCAGGCCAATACTGTGGTAATACTATTATTGGCCAACAAATTATCTATATCATCAATAGAAGTAACGTTTTGACTTCCATATCCACCTGTTAACTCTTTTCTATATTCGGAGTAGTTTTTAAAGTGATAGTCATCAACCTTATTTTTATAATCAAAATTCCTCATGCAATATTCTGCATAATCAATTGTTGCTTTCGCCTGAATCCGCCTGGGAATATTTGCTACTCCTGCCCATTTTAAATATTTTTTCCAAGCATCTAAATCACTTTCAATCACATCATATTTTTTAGGACCAGACACTAGTTTACTCTTATCATAGAAATATATTTCATCTAATAGCTTATTCCCATACTCTTTCCCATAATATAAATAATTTGCAGCTCTAATGTTGCCAGCTTTACTTATAAATGGAATAAATGCCCCTTGCCAGATTGCTTCAGTCGATGCTTCACTTTTATAAAGGTCAAATAAATGTTTATGTAATTCTATGATCTCATTTGGCGACGTGGAATCTGAAATAAAATAATGCTTAATAAGAGCTTCAGCTATTTCAGAAAACTTAAATTCCTTTAGTTGAAACTTGTGAAGTTTTTGAATTAAAGAAGAATAGTTATTTACTGCTAATACAGATTCTATTTCATCAGTAAGTAATGGGCTCACAACTTGAACTCCTACTTCTATAGGTAATGCGTACTTTGTTTCCTTGCTAGGCAAGAATATTGGCTTTTCAAAATTTATAGTATTCAAATGTTCATCAAAGAATAAAGAAGGTAATGTTTTTAAAATCTCTCCTTCCTTTAGATGGGAATGAATAACACAAATTAGCTTAGCATAATTATTCAATGATATTTTTTTCCTTTGCTCAGATATTGTTTTAATTATATAATCAGGCTTGTATATATAAGGTTGTAATGATTGTAAGAAAGTTTCCTCGAATTGTGAATCACAACATAGAAGTAATAGAGGAAATTTTTGGGGATCTAATAAGTTTGCGAATTCTGGCTCTTCATAATATTTAGGTTGTTGTGCCCAATTAATATATTTATCATTTATAGTAGGAAAAATCTTACTCTTTTTAATTTCTTCTTTTAATATAGTTTCAAAATCTGAATCCTTTATTAAAATGTTCAAGCTATTGAAATCTACCATAGTAAGATGCATTGCATTATAACTGACTGGCTTTTTGGAAGACTTCGCAATTAATTCTGCTGTATCAGCAATCAACTTTGCTGCTACAGAGAATAAAAATGTATTATGCCCTTCCCCTTTGATTAACTCATTACGATTATTACTTAATTCGAAGGTGCCATGTAATATTCCAGGGAATTTAAATTGAACATCTGTTTTAAAATATGAATGCAAAAGATTCTTTGATTCCGTTATGTTGTCCTGCCATGCAATGCTAAGAGTAAAGTTTTTTGCTTTTCTCCCATTATTTATGTCTGCTTCTCTTTTACCATTAATTGAATGAATATTCCATTCCTCAATAGAAGTTGCACCATTTTTAGCTGAAATTGAAATCCTTTTTATACTTCTATTTTTGCCTACTTTTTCTTCATGTAATATGTTCCTACTTATAGTTTTTCGAGAATTGGGAGTGATAATTTCAAGATCATTCAGATTATTCAAGAACAGCATTACCTCAGAGTCTACACTTGTTAATATCTGTTTTTCAACTTCTATAACAATGTTGTCATTTAATTCTAAAACTATTACCGTATCAAATTCTTTATAAAATGTAGGTAATACCAACTCATCAATAATCTCGGGACACCGCAAGACAGCAATAGCTGTTTCAAACTTTTTATATCTCTGTAATATTTTAGTTCTGATTTGAGGTTTTCTTACTATAAGTTCATTAAGTACCTTTATACTATACTCTTTTGAAAAACTAATATTAAGAAGTCCACTTTTAATTGTTACTTTTTTAGCCCAGCTTAAAATAGCTCTGAAACCTAAGCCTTTATTGCCTATCTGGTTAACCTCACTAAATTTGGGACTTAAGTGACTATGAAGGATTGAATCTAAACCTCCTTCTGTAAAAGGTTCTCCTGTATTTGCAATGATTAATCTATTATTTTCAAGATGAATTAATGCTTTCTTTATTTTGGCTGTTTTGGCTGCATCATCTGCATTTTGAATCAATTCCAATAATTGCCTTCCCTCATATTCTTCGCTTGCTTTTCGCTCTAATTCATATTGCTCAGTTAATAGACTTGGGTCTTTACAATAGAACTCCTTCACTTGTTGAAGATGATTTTCAGCTATCATCTGGAGGTTATCTATTTCTTCTTTAGAGTTAGCATTGTCACTCATTGTATATTCAATTACTTTCTGACTTTATAAAATATTCAAAAGGATAAATCTCATTATTTAAAAGGAGCCTACAATATTGCTTACTGGTAAAATGAGTTATCTCTCCTGTACTTTCATAAAGAAAAATAAGAGGGTCATTGTTTAGATATTTTAATTTACTTAATGCATACTCTTCAGTTTGACTTTCATGGTATGTTAATCGATGTCCTTCTTCTTCTCTTTTGGCTTCTATTATGCCAACAGGTTTTTTATCAACAAATAAAACATAGTCAGCAGGACCAACATCTGTTTGATATTCTCTGACAGCAACACCTAAAGAAGCATTTAAATTGATTTGTGATTTACTTTGAATAACCCATCCACAGGCATTGAGTTGCCTGTCAATATTATCTCTTGCAAGTTGTTCTGGGGTTTGGTTAGACAATGCTTGTATTTAAAGAGATATGAAAATACAAAAAACATTGTTACATATAGCAGTAATTAATAATTTGGAGTTTTAAAATTCAACTTGTTCAAACATTAGCAGTTATTTTTATAAATGTCAATACTGAATTAATAAAGCAATTACGTATATTTAAATTAAACTTTTAAATAATGAAATATTTAATCTTCTTTGTAATATTCACTTTTATCGGCATTTCAGGGTATTCACAAAATTATACTCAGAAATATAATCCGCTTTATGACCGTACTGAATTTTTTGATTCAAACGGAAACTTAGTAGCTTATGCCAAAGAAAATTCTTTATACAATAGAACCGAATATTGTGAAAATTCTAACGTGGATTATTAATGTTTTGAAAAAAAACTTAAATGAAAAAAAAAGATTCTCCTCAAAATAATCAGAATTCCGGAATGAATAATTATCTTAAAGAGATAAGCGAGTTGAATATAACAAATGCTGAAAAAATTGAAATATTAATTAAGAACAAACTTAATTTAAAAACAGATGAAATTTCTGATGATATGCATTTATACAATGAAGGCTTTGCTGATGAACTTGATATTATGGAACTATTAATGGAGGTTGAAACCGTTTTTAAAATAAATATACAAGAAGGCTCATTCCGGTTAACAATTGGAGAATTTAAAAATTATGTCACAAAAAAACTTAATAATCCTGATTATATTATTTCTGAAGAAAAAATACTTTATAATGATGGGTGGTTCGGTTATGAGAATACATTACATAGAGAGAATTTATATGGACGTTCATCGGCAATTAAAGAATTGGTAGAAAATAGATATATAAAAGACGATGGAAATCCTTTTAAAGAATTAATAAATTTCATTCTACTATATTTTGCTAATGGAACGTTTATAAGCAAAGAAGAGCTTCTTAATATTATTCAAGGACACTTTCCAATCATGAGCACACATTTAATAAGACAATTAAATCTCATTAATCAAAACTTGCAACTTCATACGGACTTTAAAAATGACACCATTACAGATTTGGATGAACAAAAAGGATACGATGAATTTTTGGATTTCGTATACAAATTATTTACACAATCTTTCACTGACAAAAAATTAAGGGACAAAGCAATTAGAAGTAATTTTAAAATTTTTGGTGGTGACTTAATATCATTCATAGATACTGAAAATGAAAAGAAAGGCGCACCAAGGGAAACAGCTTTAAACAAAGCGTGGCGGTACTCCAAACAGTAGTGCTTCGTGGGAAGAGCAAGGCAGCCGATAACAGCACATTGCCAAAAGCGGGGGTTAGGCTCAGAAAAATTTATGGGTAATCTTTAGGAAAAGAGATAACGGTAATAATTCCCTTAATATTTTTTTTGGTGAAAAATAATCATATATTATGGTAACAAAAGAAGAAGGCCTTTCCTATGATGACCTAGTGCTAAATGCTTATAAAGCTATTCAAAATAGTAATTTTGAAAAAGCAATACACAATAGTGAATCAGCATTAAAAATAAATTCCAAAGAACCTGATGCATACGGAAGTAGGGGAATTGCATATTTAGGCAAAAGTGAAAAGGTAAAGGCCTTGAAAGATTTGAAAACTACAATTGAAATTTTAAATAAAATAAAAAATGTTGTACTCACTTGCAGAAATGAACAAGAGTTTGTTGATGAAAAAGAATATAATTTAATAAAATTTACAGAATATCAATCAAATAGCTCTACTGGTTTAAAATTACTTGCTCAAAAGAATATTGATGCAGAAATCAAGCATTTTGAAGAACTTTTGCAAGAATTACTCCAAGACAGACTTATAGAATTCTGGAAAAACGAAATAGAAAATTATTTTGAAAAAGCATTTCAAAATTATAGCCAGAATAATCCAGCGAAAGGAAGTTTCTTAGAAGGTGGCATTGTCTACTCACAAATCCTTAATTTGGCTAATGAGCTAAAAAAGGAAAACAAAAAAAATAAGGAAAATGTTACTTTGACTGATAAACAAATTGACCTTATTATAGATGAAATTAGAGATAAGATATTAAAAAAATACATGACTTTTTTGGGTTAGCTATTGGGGTAATTGTTGTTCGCTTTATAAAATGAACCCTGATTTGATTGCAGAATTTAATTGAAATGAGGGTTGAAGTAAAATCTCTCACAATTGAATCTAGAAAATATGTCCTTATTAATATTGTTTCTTAAAAAAGAGGATTTTATTATCTACATAAAAACCTATGTAATTCCCTTCCTAATTACAATGCCACAAAAGCTTGATTTTATTTACGATGAATACATTTTAATAAATTATGGGGAAATTTAATAAATCATTTATATCGGCATTAATTCATAAGCCAGATTTGATTGCAGAATATATGAATATGGAAATAGATTTTGAAGTTGATGAACAAGTAGAGAAAGGATTAGATCTTCTTTTTGAGTCTGGGCTTTTAAGCAGAAGTAATATTTATACTCATTGGGATGACCATTATAAGATTAAACCACCTGATTTAAAAGAATTGTTATCCTACATAATGGGTAAGGATAGATTACAAGAAACAGATAGAATACTTACCACTCATTTTCCTGAGGCAGTATACATGAAAGAAATTTTTGAAACTGTATCTCCAGATGAGGAAGTGATGAATATGAAAAGAACAGTAAATGGTTTTGACCATTACCACTTGGGGCCAGAATTTGTTCCCATTGTAAAAAATCCCTACCCAAACCTTTATTTTAAAGATTTAGGGATTGCTACAAATGCTACTTGCAGGAACTGTGGTGTTACTACTTATATTAACTGGCAAATTAGATATAGGTTCAAAGGATCAGCATGGGCACATTTTAAAATGGAGCACCAATGTCAAGACTGTGGTGCCCTAAAAATGGATGATTTGGTTGCTATAAATGGTCATGCAGATTTTTTAGAGAACCCCTGTGAATGTGGTGGACAATTTAGAAGAGACAAGCCTATATTCTGTCCTAATTGTAAGTACAATAAAACTCCAATTAATAAGAGTGAATGGGTAAAAAGTCTTTAAAATTTAATCTTATTGATTTAATAGGTAATGATCCACATTGGACATTCCCATTAAATAAAGCAACGCTTGATTTGCTGCTGCAGGAAGATGATTTTTAAGGCAGTCTTTTGGTTTGCTATTCAAAAAATGAAAGAGAGTAATATTCAGTTTTCTTCTCCAGGGAATTCTTATGGGAGAAAATATTGTTATTGGTTTAATTCTCATTTTTGGGAAGAAGATTTTAATCCTCCTGCATTTGCAAAGCAAGAATTCCTGTTTAATGAATCCCTGAAGATTTTAGAAAAACATATTCATATTTTATTCCCTTTTCAAAATGATCAAGCAGGAAATGAAATAGAATCTGCTGTTGTTATCAAAGAAGGGAATGAATTATCTGAATTGGGTAAAGAGTTTTTACATTCCATACCTCCATTTTAAACAATGGGATCCAATAACATTATTTTTGATTAATCAAATATTAATTTGCCTTTTAATCACATCCTTTATAAACAATAACCATAAGAATTAATGTAACAGATAATTCCTCACGGCATGAGCGAATGAACTGACTGCCATTATCATTTCGAAGTGTAACACCTTTACCCGACATGTTCAGTTTTTAATTATGGCATGATTTGGCAAGTACAAATATTATAAGAAATATTGCACTGATTATTATTTGAAAAATAAAACAACCCCCAGCTTCTTTAGTCGCTGCTTTAGTTCCTGCTACCACCATTCCTTTTAAATCTTCAATCGTCTGTTTTGCTAATTCAACCGCTTGTCGTTTTGCATTGTTCATCCATTTTTTGAGAATGTCGTCATTAACATTGTAGTCAGCGTATTCGTAAGTTTTTTCATAATGTTTTTTCTCCTTTTGCTGTGATTGTCGTTGTTGTTCATACTCTCGTTGTTTCTGTCGATCTTCACTTGCTTGCGCTTTTTGTCGCTGATATTGTTTGAAACGCTGGTACTCTATGTAATATCTTTCCCTTGCTTCAGTATCTTTTAGAATTAGGTACGCCTCATTAATCTCCTGCATCCGTTGTGTCGTGTCAACACCAGGATTTTTGTCTGGATGCCATTTTAATGCTTGTTTTTTAAAAGCAGATTTTATTTCTTCTTGTGTGGCATTTTCACCAACTTCAAGTATTGCATAATAATCCTTGAACATTGGAATTATTTTTTGTCAAGTTCGTGTTTGTCTTTGTCGTTTTTATTTTGGTCAGGGTTATATTTCCAAATTGCTCTCGCACCTGCAAGAAATCCAACCAAAAGAGCAATCCCAATCGGACCGCCAAACCCAAATGAATCTGGAGATTGTCCTTGAAGTACTTTGAGAATAACGACAAGAAATTGGAATACGAAAAAGCCAACGATTATAAGAATGATTTTTAATCCTTTTCTCATTTAGGAATTTTTAAATTGTCGCCTAACAGTTAGTATGTTTTGATGTTCAAATAAAATCAACTGATTTAACCTGGCTATAAAATTTTTGAGATACTGTTGCATAAATTAATATTTCAAAATAAGAGATTTTTCTACTATTTAAAAATCCACTTTACATTTTCAAAGATTTTGAGTTTAGGAGCTATGTAATTTTATTGTTTTAAACAATCCATTCTGAAATTCTTTAGGTAGAGGAGAATCCTGATCTGCAGAAGTTATTATAGTTAAATTACCAATATTCTTATCTGTCATTTCTGCCTTTAATAAGGACAAACAAAACGGAACTTTCTCCAGATAATAAAACAAGTGCCTTCTTGTATAAATGTAATTTAGTCTTTCCTCAAAGTACTTGATTGCAGCTGCACATCTTTCCTCTATTTTACCCGTTTGGAATATTCTTTCAGGTTTAAAAAATAATGAGGCGTCTCTATATATTTTGTCTGACAACCATTTAATTTCTTCTTTATCCCATTCTTCTTTAACCATGTATATTATCTCTGCAGCCATATTTATTAAAGATAATTATTCTATTTAGGAAGGTAAAGGAAAATGTGCCCTAATATTAAACAAAATTGTAAGCATTAATAATCCACTTTTATTTTAAATGGTTTTTGATTTTGTTGTGAAGAGCTTATTTTATTGAATCACAAATTGTCTTTTTCTTGAAATTTAAACTATCAGGAACATAATTTCCCAAAAAAAAGTTATCAGATAAATATGTTTTATTACCACAATGAAATGTATCCCACGAGAAACCAAAATTATATCGAGTTTGTGTGCTATCATAAATAACAAATGGATTAGTAAAATCATTTTGACGATCATCAGAAGTTAAAAAAATTCCAGAATTAGGAATCTTCAAGTGTATCGTCCTTAGAAAAGATCTGCTTGGAAGTTTTGGTTTGTCTTCAACACCATAAATGAGAAAGACACTCCCATGATAACCGTGTGGTAAATCCAATACTATTTTACCTTTTCCTATAGAAGTTTTACTGAATATATAAAGTAAAATAATTACAATTATTAATATTTCAACACCAATCTGTCTCCAAATTCTAGATTTAAATACCTTCCTAAGAACAAAATAAAGTAGCAGACAAAAACCTCCTGGAACAATATAAATTAATACTAAAAGAGGCCATAAATTACCAGCACTACTTAGTGATAAGTAGTATATAATAAGATATATTGAGTAAATAATAAGACATACTGAAATAATTAAAAATGGGGTGGGCTTAAGTTTCATAATTATTTATAACAAGTAAATGTAGCAGAATTATTTTTTGTTATTAAATCCACTTTACTTTTCAATGGTTTTTGAGTTAAGGAGCTAAACACATATCAAAAGAAAGTGGGAAAGAAAATACAGCATAACTCCTGCCTTTACTTATTTGTAAAGACTTGTCCGTCCAGTCCTAAACCCTAAAGAATGGGATAGGACGGACAGAAATAAGTTTCCTCTTAGTTTTATATAGATTTTTCATTTAGATGCTTATAATAAAGCTTCATCTGCAAAACTTAGATACTCACCTTCTTCAGGAGAAAGTATCAGATGATCCATTAAAGTAATATCCATATACTTTGCAGCTTCTTTTATTTTACTCGTCAATTCAATATCTGGTTTTGATGGTTTCAGTGAACCTGAAGGATGATTATGTGCAAGCATAATACTCGTGGCAACAACTTTGAGTGCAACCGATAATATCAATCTTATATCAGCAACAGTTCCTGTTATTCCGCCTAATGAAATTGGATACATTCCGATAACTCTGTTACATCTATTTAAATACATCACAACAAATCTTTCCTGTAATTGAATTGTATTTTCTGGAAAGAATTCTTTGAATACTTCATAAGCATCTTTAGATTTTGTTATTGTAGGTTTATTTGAAATTGCGGGATAATAGCTCACGCTAATTTCTGAAACTCTTGATATTTGTAAATTCATTTTAATAAATTAAAAAGCCCTTCATTCAAAAGAACAAAGGGCTTTAAGTGAAATAATTATTATCAGTTTAAGAACCAGCTTTCTGCTTTATTCATGAGAACATATTTTAAGCTCTCAGTGAAATGAAAAGTATTTACTGAGCGATCAATAAAATTATCGATGTATGAACTTTTATTGGCTCCTGTCAAAAGATTATACAACCGCCACAAACTGATATTACCATCATCATTTTTGCAGAATGAATTGTCTTTAAAATAATCTTTTACAACAGTTGATATTTGAGTGTCTCCTAAATAAAGAGGCTGTGTCATCTCCTGCATTCGCTTTGACAAGTACGGGTACATTCGAAGCTTACCGATCAATGTTGCAAACTGTTGTTCTGTTAAACTGTAATCAGTTAATGACCTCAGATTATACAGATGGTATGAGAAATTGTATTGTTCAATCATCGATTCAATAACTCCTTTGAGTTGCCCAGTGGAATTAACTTTCACATCACTCTTGAAACCGTCTGTCCACACACAAAGATTTGTGCATACTGTGTTTTTAAATCCGATGAAAATCTTGAAGTGTTCATCTGCTCCTTTCTTCCCATACAGATTATCCAGGTTAAATGACTTAACTCCGCCAACCATTAATGACAGCCTGTTTCCATCGATTTCATCAAACACAGAAGGTATTTCAATGATGAAAGCCATGCGCTCGTAATACAATGTTTTTTCATGCTCGAAGAGCTCATTTGCAGGCTTGTTTTTGGCACTTGGCACTCTGCCTTTGATTGGATGAGACACACGAATATTAGGGCTTAAAATCGTCTCTCCATCATAGTATTTTTGAACCATTTCCATTGTTGTTTCTACAAAGTCTGAATGACTTATCAAAGTGTTATTATCCTTTATAAAAACAGGAATGATGTGATCGTTCTTAATCTCTTCTAAACAGCTTTGAATTGTGTTTGCTTCGATAAAACACTTGTCGGAACCAGGTTTCAAACTTGAGAGATTAATTACTTCATCAGTGAGTATTGCTTCATGATTATTTATTATTTGCTGTTCCATTTTGTGAGAATTTTTGTTTAATAATTGTTTTTAAATCTGTTTTTACAGTGAGAATCTGACGCTTTCTAGTGAACTCAGAAAGCATAGATTGTTGAATGCTCGGATTGGATTTGTATAGCTCTACTAATTCATCAACTGTGGTACAGGAATTTATCCGGTGTAGCATAACTCTGTCAACAGGTTCTACTTTTGTTTCAAGAGTTTCACTTGGTTGATTGCACCAGGCTAAGATCTTCTGACCAATTTCCGGCGTAATTATGAACTCAGGTTTCCCAACAAATAGAGAAGTTCTATCCTTTGTTGCTGTGCAATTATGTTTCATATCAATTTCAAAAACTAATGTGAATTCATAATCCAAACCTTCTCTTGTAATAGCCTTCAGGCCGATCTTTTCAGGTACCATCTTTCCATTTTTTTCTGAAAGAATGTAGTCCTGTTTTGATCTGATTGTGCCTATTACATGTACAGGACTTTGAAGAATGTGATGAATGAATGAGTTATGCCTTGGAGTTAGCTTATTCCAATTTGTAAAGCTGTTTCCTATCATGTTATTAAGAACTTCTAATAAGCCTCCCTGGCCTTCCCATTCGTGACTGAGGCTATCGATGATGATGACTTCTATAGAAGACTTTTCACATAATTGAATTGCCTCGATATACTGCTCAGGTGTGAATGGTGCTTGAATGTTCACCACTTTGTATTTGCCCAAATGATCGTACAGATTTGAAGAATTGTTTTCTGAATCGATCACTGCAATCTTAGTCCAGTCACCACACAAGCCATAGGCTAAAAGCAAAGCTGAATAAGTCTTCCCACTTCCACTCGGACCTTGTAGACCCATTTTTATCTTGGCTCTTTTTCTTTCTGCTATTTGTAGTTGCATAAAATAATTTTAATGGTTAATTAATTTGGAGCATTAAAAAAAGCAGAAGGAATTACCTACTGCTTCAAATTGTTTATGGGTTGTACACCCTTGAAATTTTAGTTGTTCTTCTTTATTCTCATGCAGAGAGTATGCAAGAACCTTTTTTCATAATTAATTTGTTTTTATTGTTAAGAATTGATTTGAAAAGAGAGGGAGCTTTGGTAAAATGCAGTTGCAGGAGAAGAAATTGATGAAAAGAGTGATATATTGTATACTGCACGTTATAAA
>OCZT010000432.1_pt1 | contig 41471 bp, 35 predicted proteins | sample 1539031 | NCBI WGS metagenome assembly OCZT01 (sample SAMEA3539308, study PRJEB22396) | soil metagenome | biome: tundra; feature: field; material: soil | place: USA | collected 2010-05 | depth 0.15 m
TATTGGCGTGACTGGAGTTCAGACGTGTGCTCTTCCGATCTACCACACCGCCAAGGACGGCAAGAGCATTACCCAGGATTGCGCGGCCTGTCACAACCTGCTCGCCGTGGACGAACCCAAGCCCAAGGTGCTGTCGGACCTCGGCATACAGTAGTGGAACAAATTCCGGCCCGTCACCCCGGCGATGAGTCTCGATCGCTGTGCTGGCGGGCTGTTTCGCTTTTACAAAGCAGGGCTTCCGACTTCAGGCGCGGGTCGCGAGCAAGAATCTGCTATTAGATAGCCCTCCAACCGCTATACAATCGGTGCGAAACACACCGAATCCTCAAGCCCTCTTTCCAGCAGGATGGGGCGCAAAAGGCCGTTCAATGAACGAAGATAGTGTGTCGTCCATTCCCGCTGAACGGAATGAGGCGCGGGCCTTTCAGGATTCGTGTACAAAGGGGAACATGGCACACAAAAAGAGCATCGGTCTGCCGCTTGCAGTTCTTCTGCTGTCCAGCTTGGGAGCGGCCGTTGGCCAGGCGCCAGCAAGCCGGATCAATGGCGATTGGCGCAGTTCCGATGCGGTGACCATCCCTGCCAGCGTGCCGCCTGCCGTGACTTCCTCAGTAGTTGTTGGCGCAGCACCTTCTGGAACCCAATTGGAACGAATGATCCTGCTGCTGGAACCCTCCGCCGCGCAACAGCAGGCGCTTGCCACTGAACTCTCGAACCAGCAGGATTCAACTTCTCCCGAATACCGGCACTGGCTTACGCCCTCGGCATGCCGCGGCATACAGCAACTCTTCCGCCGACGTTGCCACCGTTGCAGACTGGTTGCGCAGCCAGGGGTTTCGGGTTGCTCCCTTGCCGGCAGGCCTGGGCTGGATCGAGTTTTCCGGCACGGTTGGCCAGCTTGAACTGGCATTTCACACGCAGGTCAAATCCGTGGTCACAGCCACTGGAACCCGCGTCGTGCTGGCCGCCGGCATCTCCGTGCCCGCCGCGCTCAAGCCGGTAATCCATGGCCTAGTCTCACTGGATGGAGCGCTTTCGTCGCCCGCATTGACCACCCCGCAGCCGGTTTCGGCCTCCGCGGCCCAGCTTGCGGCCGAAACCTCTCTGAGCCAGGCCGAGGCGGAGACTCCGCAACTGTTGGCGCAACTCCTGCACCTTGATGCTTTGCATACCGGCGGTTCGCTGGGAGCAGGCGAGAGCATCGCCATCGCCACGCGAAGCAACGTGCGCAGCACCGACATAGATGCTTTTCGTTCGGCGTTTTCATTGCCAGCCAGTTCGCTCAAGGTTCTTCCAGACGGCCCAGATCCGGGCCGGACCGCCGACGAAGCCGAGGCAGCACTGGCGGCTTCCTGGGCTGGCGCCGCCGCCCCCGGCGCACAAATTGTGCTTGTTCCCGCAGCCACCACAGCAGCCACGACGGCTTGGACCTGAGTCTCGCCGCAATAGTGGACCAGGCGCTGGCGCATACGGTTACCGTGGGCTACTCGGCCTGCGAGGCGGCCTTGAGTGAGACGCACCAGGCCTTTTATGCGGCGGTTTATCAGCAAGCTGCGACAGAGGGAATTGCGGTCGTAGCGGCCGCCGGCGACAGTGGCCCCGCGGCTTGCCAAACGGCGGGCAGCGATGTGCGTGTCACCACCGGGTACGGGGTCAACGCACTGGCTTCCACGCCCTGGAACACCGCAGTGGGCGTGGCCGCCTTTGGTCCGGCGGGACCGGCTGTAGGCGTTTCCGGCCTGGCCGCTTGGTCGCCTGTAAACACGGCAGACCCGGCTTATGCCGGGGGCGGCGGCACCAGTACGCTTTATGCCGCACCCAGTTGGCAGTCGGCGCAGGCCAATGCCGGGGTAACGGCCAACTCCATCCAAGTTGCTGGAGCGGCCAAGACAAGTCTGAGCCAGGAGCCGACGAGCGCTGGACTCAATTCCGGCTTCCGGCTGCTGCCAGACTTGGCGCTTCCTGCGGCACTGGACTCTAGCGTAAACAGAGGACTGGCTTTTTGTTTCAGCGGCACCGCTGCGGCAAGCGGTTGCACGCTGATGCGAGCGGGAGGCAGTTCTGCAGCTGCGGCACTCTTCTCCGGTATTGCCGCACTGGTGGCTGAAAAGTACGGCCCGCAGGGAAACCTGGCGCCCCACCTCTATTTGTTTGGCAGCACAAGCGGCGTCTTCAACGATATACAGCAGGGCGGCGCCCAGTTGCCTTGCGTGGCCGGCAGCCCCGGCTGCGGCGCAACCGATCAGATTGGATTCACGGCCGCGGCCGGATTTGATTTGGCGACGGGACTAGGCTCGGTGAATGCGCAGGCGTTGATCAATCGCTGGCCGAGGCCGCAGGTCACGGGCACCGCTGCGTCCAATGTGTTCCTTTCCATTTCGCCCACCGTTCCGAACTCGACCTACAACCCTTCGGCCGTGGTTACTTTGACAGCCAGCGTTGCTGGTCCTCCTGGCGCAGTCATTCCAACGCAGACCGTGACCTTCATGAATGGCGCCAGCAACACGGCGCTTCCTTCCGCTGGCGGGGCTTCCTCAACGGTGACCCTCGACTCGACTGGGGCAGCGTCGTTCACCATCAACCTCGGCGCCGTGTTTTCAACGCAGGGCAGCTACAGCTTTGTTGCCCAGTACAGCGGTGACAGCACCTACGCCGGGCCGGTTCTTTCAGCCCCCGTCTACTTCACTACCGAGCAAAGCAGCGTTGCGCTCTCGGTTTCGCCGTCTGCCTCCTCGGCTACGCTGGCAGTGGCCGCAACAATTTCAGTGAATGTAACCGCGGGCATTTCCAACACGAGTCCTTCGCCCGCTGGTAGTTCTCCTCCCACAGGCACAATCACGCTGCAGGTGGCGGGGGGACCCGTTGCGCAGTCGTACACCGCAAACCTGGTAACCGCAAACGGTGTCACCACGGCGACGTTCCCTTCCGTGACGTTCACCTCTGCCGGCCAGTTTTCAGTGCAGGCCACGTATCCGGGCGATGCAAACTACACCGCGTCCACCTCGACGACGGTCACCGTTACAGTGGCACAGGCCGCGCCCACTGTGACGCTGACCCCATCGACCACTACTCCCTCACCAGCAGGCACGCTCACGCTGACAGCCGCAGTGACACCGCCAAGCGGCGGGGCCGTTGCGCCAACGGGAACGGTGACCTTCCTGCTGGATGGGTCACCCGTGGGTAGCCCCCAGGCGATAAACGCCACAGCGCTCTCCCCGAGCATTACAATTCCGTCGCCGTCGATGGGCATCCACAACGTACAGGCGGTCTACAGCGGCGATACAAATTACGTAAGCGCGTCCTCGTCTTTGGTCACCATAACCGTGACCCTTGTTACTCCCACGGCACTGACGCTTACTCCGGCCACTAACACGCCGGCGCCAGGCAGCACGCTGAGGCTCACTGCCACACTCGCTACCCTCATCTCCGGCAGCACGCCGCCGACGGGCACCATCAGGTTCACCCTGGACGGGGTCCAGCAGGGAGCGCTGGTGCCGATTTCCGGACTCACCGCATCCACCAACATTACCGTCCCGATGACCGGCTCACACAACGTGCAGGCCGTGTACAGCGGCGACAGCAACTATGTGGGAGTCTCCTCGGCGGTGGTGCAGATTGCAGTGTCGCCGGCTACGACAACGACGATTGTGACTGCCTCCACCTATTCGCCGTCGCCGGGCGCTACCATTCAGGCCACGGCAACCGTCACGCCGGCGACTACCGTTACGGCGCTGCCAACGGGTACCGTGACCTTCACCTTTAACGGGGCTGTGCAGGGAGTCCAATCCCTGGTGTCGGGAAGCGCGGTGGCCATCACCTTTCAGGTTCCGACAACTCTGGGGGCCTACCTTTTGTAGGCCACGTACAGCGGTGACACCTATTACGCCACTTCGACCTCCGCGCTGGTGACCATAACGGTGGGCAAGTACACCACCACGACGACCATTTCCCCAGCCTCCAACGCGCCCGCAGCCGGCAGTCCACTGGTTGTGAGCGGATCCATTCTTCCCTCGACAGTGGGCCCCGCACTTCCCACAGGAACCTTCTCAGTGACCGAAGACGGTACTGCCGTGGGTGCAAATGCGGCAGTGACGCCGGGGAATCCCTCCACCCCCAGCGTTACGCTTCCCGGCTTGATTCCGGGAACACACGTTCTGCAGGGCACCTATAGCGGCGACACATACTACGCCACCTCAACCTCGTTCCCGCCGGTCAGCGTGACGGTGGGCAAGAGCCCCACCACCATTACCATTGCCCCAGTGACTCAAACGCCCACCGCCGGCAACACGCTGCAAGTTTCGGCATCGGTTTCCACCACGGTTCCCTTAACTGCGCTTCCCAGCGGAACCGTCACGATCTTTTTGGACGGCGTCTCGCAGGGATCCGGGACACTTACCGCGGGAACGCCATCCATGGCCACGGTTTCGATTCCAGTAATGACGGCGGGGTCCCATATCCTCTCAGCCACTTATAGCGGCGACACGTATTACACCGCCAGTGTCACCAGCCTCAATGCCACAATCATCGTTGGGAAAGGCCCCACCACCACCACGATTTCGGCAGCGCCTTCCACACTGACTCCGGGCGTGAAGGAGACCCTCACCGCAACTGTTGCACCCATCAACGCGGTAGTCGGGACCACCTACAACATCACCGGTTCGGTTGCTTTTTATGACAACGGCACGCTACTTGGCTCGTCGCCGCTGGTGAGCGATGTGGCGACGCTCAGCAACCTCACCATGGTAGACAACATCGATCACTCCATCACCGCGGTCTATACCGGAGATGGAAACTGGCTGGGAAGCACATCTGTGGCTCTGCCTCTCGATGCGACCACGCTGCCGGACTTTATCGTTCTTACGGCGAATGTCTCTACAGCCAATCCCGGCCAGGCGGTAATCCTTACCGCAACGGTGACGCCTGACTCTCCTCCGGCCGCAACCAGCGAACAGAACCCGACCGGGCATGTGGTCTTCTACAGCGGAACCACCGTGCTGGGTGAGAGCGCGCTGGCTCCCGTGACGCTGACCAACTCCTCCGTGACCACACTTAGCGTCTCGGATCTTCCCGCCGGGCAAGTTTCAGTGAGCGCGGTCTACCTGGGCGACTTGTTTTACGATGCAGTCCATTCCAATACAGTGCTTCTGAACATTCTGGACTTTACGATTACTCCGGACCCATCCAATCCAGCTACCAACCTGAATATTGTGCAGGGTTCATCGGGAGCGGCCGTGTATGACATCACGGGGCTGGGAGGCTTTAATAACCAAATCCAGATTGTGTGCGCGATCCCGTCGCAGGACCTGCCCATGACCTGCACCGCCAGTCCACAACAGGCGACGCCCAATGCAACCGTCACGTTTGTGGTGCAGACCTTCGATACCGCGGCTACGACTGGCTCCAATCGCAACCGCGAACCCATATGGCCGCGCGCGGCAGGCGGCACGGCGCTGGCCCTGCTCGGCTTCTTCCTGCTTCCCTTCGGACGGCGCGCGCGCATCTTCGCGGGAACAGGTTCGCGTCGCTTCCTTTTGCTGCTCTTGCTGCTGATCGGCTTGGGCGGCGCAGGTATCGGCTGCAACAGCGTCTCCCTGGGCGGCACCTCGGGAGCCGGGGGGGGACGCCGCTGGGAGTGTCAACGCTGAAGATCACCGCTTCAGAGTACGTGGATAACGCCGTCTTCAGCCGCAGCGTTTACCTGACGGTGAACGTGCTGGTTAAACCCTAACGGAGAGTTGGCAAAGTGCCGCAACAGGGTGCCCGCAGTTTTGGGCGCCCTGTTCTTTTGCGGACTGTGACCTGTCGCCTGCCATGGTAGGCTGGCCTGTCGGCGATAAGGAGTTCAATTCTCGATGCAATCCATCCAGCCCCCGCACTTCAATCTTGTTGCCGCGGCCCACGCCGCCATGATCGAGCACGGCTTTCAGCCGGATTACCCCGCCGGAACCGATAAGGAGTTGGCTGCGATCCAGGCGCATCCGGAATTGCCCGCCGCGCCCAGCGCAAAGGACCTGCGCAGCCTTCTCTGGTCTTCGATTGACAACGATACCTCCAAGGATCTGGACCAGATTGAGTGGGCGGAGCAGTTATCTGACGGCCGCATCCGCGTGCTGGTGGGCGTGGCCGACGTGGACGTGCGCGTCCGCCTGGGCTCGGTGATCGATGGCCATGCAAAGAGCGAGACCACTTCGGTCTATACAGGCGTCAGGGTTTTTCCCATGCTGCCCGCCGAACTCTCAGAGGGCATCACCTCGCTGAACGAAAACGAAGACCGCGTGGCCGTGGTCATCGAGTTTTCTGTGGATCAGGCTGGCACTGCGACAGACGGCACGTCCTACCGGGCGCTGGTGAAAAACCGCGCGCAACTGGCCTACAACAGCGTGGGCGCATGGCTTGAGGGCAGAGGGCCTGCTCCGGCAAAGGTTGCTGCCAGCGCCGATCTGGCCGCGCAGTTGAAACTTCAAGACACGGCGGCCCAGCGCATGGTCGGAGGGCGCTTCCAGCACGGCGCGCTGGATCTCGAGACCATTGAAACACGCCCTGTAATGCTGGCCGAAGAAGCCGTCGAGATTACCCGCCTTGAGAAGAACCGCGCCACTTCGCTTATCGAAGAGTTCATGGTCGCGGCCAATGGGGTCATCGCCCGCACCTTCGAAGATCACGGCGTGGCCTCCATCCGCCGCATCGTACGCACGCCCAAGCGCTGGGATCGCATAGTCGAGGTGGCGCAGGCGTTGGGCACAACGCTTCCCGCTGAGCCGGATTCAAAGGTCCTCAACGACTTCCTCCTGGCCCAGAAGCAGAAGGATCCCGACCACTTTCCTGACCTCTCGCTGACTGTCATCAAGCTCATGGGTCCCGGCGAATACGTGCTGGTAAAGCCGAATGAGGTCGCCCCCGGCCACTTCGGCCTGGCCGTGCAGGACTACACGCACTCCACAGCCCCCAACCGCCGCTTCCCGGACGTTGTGACGCAAAGGTTGCTGAAGTCGTGGCTGGCCAAGGCCCCGCAGCCCTACTCCGAAGGCGACCTGAATGCAATCGCAACGCGCTGCACGCTGATGGAAAATAACGCCCGCAAAGTGGAGCGCGAGATGCAAAAGCGCATTGCCGCCGTGGTGCTGCAAAAGCGCATCGGGCAAAGCTTCCCGGCCATTGTCACCGGCGTAAATCAGTACGGCACCTTTGTACGCACGCTCGACCCGCACGTGGATGGCATGGTAGTGAGCGGCGGCAAAGGTCTGGACGTTGGCGACAAGGTGACAGTGAAGCTGGTCTCGACCAACCCGCAGCGCGGCTTTATCGACTTCGCGGTGCAATAAGGACTAATTTCCCGGCGGCCCTTGTACAAGCCCGATCAGGTGCCCATCGGGGTCGTGGAAGTAACAGAGAGAGCTGCCTCGCATGGCGGGCGACTGGCAATGGAGTCCGCTGGGCCTGACGTGACGACATTGGGTGGGCATAGGGGCCCTTCGGGTGACAGGCTGTGACTCTACCCACCCTCCCCCACCCACCGGGGGTGGTTTGGGACAAATTGTCTGTTTTCAACGTGTTGGAGGCAGGGTTCTACCGTAAACTATTTGTTTTGAGCAATCTGGAAGCCAAGTTCCTAAAACGGCGAACTTGCGCGGCCTGATGTTCGAGATGGAGCCGGGCGCGACGCCGCGGGTCCATGGAGCGAACACACCTTTAAAGACAGGTTAGTGCATTGAGAGAAATAACCGGCATTTGGGCTTTGAGTGGAAGGCGCTGATAATAAGAGAGATACCTTGAAGACAAGGGGAATGGGGCTTGACACCCGGTTGGGGTGACCCCCTCGAGTGAGACAGTTTGTATTTTGACAGGTTGCCGTTGGTTGAAAATTACTGTTCATTTTGTTGGCTCTTCGGCAGACTCGGCCTCGGTTGGTGAAGCGGAGACGGGCTCTGGTGGAGACCAACCTGTCAAGGAATAACCAACTGGAGACTCATCGATCCGATGAGTTGGGGAGCTGGGTGGAACCGGCTCCCCGCTTCCTTTACGAGGCCGGCCCCTGCGCCGCCTGGTGGATCGATAGATTTCCCCATGCCTGAAAAAACTCATGCTGGCTGCCGCCGGTCCTGCTGCGGGTTCAGCCGAGGCTTCGAAGTGCTCGGGGGTTTGGTAGCCGAGCGCGGAGTGAAGCCGCTGGCGATTGTAGTACTGGTCGATGAACTCTTCGATGTGGGCGCGCAGATCGTCGATGTCCTGGTACTTGTTGGCGTAGATCTCCTCGCGCTTAAGGGTTTTGATAAAGCTCTCGCATTGGGCGTTGTCGTAGGGGTTGGCGGGGCAGTCCATTTGCGGCTACAGCATTTCGGGAACCGCGGTAAACGGCCAGATCCGGACAAATCTAAAGAAAATCTGGCGGCAGAATATATTTTGCGAAACCCTCTTGCAATTTATTACATATTGCGATATATCTATTGCATATTGCAATGGACAGGCGGCCTGAACGGCGCAAGGTCCAGTAAGACGAACTATGAAACTGGGCGAGAAAATCCGCTATTTACGTGAGGTTGAGGGCAGTTTGCGCGGCCTTGACCGCGACCTTAGCCAGCAGGAGATGGTGCGGGCCATCGAGGCGGAGACCGGCAGAAAGCTGAGCCAGAGCTATCTTTCGCAGATTGAAAGCGGTGCCCGGCCCCACCTGACCAACACCACGAGGCAGATTCTGGCCGCCTTCTTCAAGGTTCACCCCGGTTACCTCGTAGACGACCCGGAGGGCTACCATCCCGAGTTGCAGAGTGAGTTGCGCGGGGTGGAAGACAAGCTGGACCTGTGGCTGGTTTCCGGCGCGGAGCGCTTTCGGCGCGATTCGGAACTGAAGCATGCGCTGCTGACGCTGGCCCGCCACGAGCGCTCGCGTGAATGCCTGCTGCTGATGGAAGCCATTATGGAGACGCCGGGGCTGATGCCGCGCCTTACCGAGGTGCTGCGGCCGAAAAAGCAAGGGTCAGGGATCAGGGGTCAGGGGTCAAGCGACAGGGAACAGGGATCAGGGCGCGGTGAGAAAGAGAGGGCGCAGAAATGACCTGGGAATCGTTCTATCTGGTTTGCTTTCTCGTTGGCCTGTTCTTGAGCGCGATCTCGCTGCTAGGCGGGATGGGACATTTCGGCGGGCATATTCCTCAAGCCGCCCACCTGCCGCACATGCCGCATGCGGGACACGTTGGCCACATGCCGCATGCTGGAAGCGGAATGCAGGCGCCACATGGGACAGGCACGGTGCCATGGTGGAACGCTTTCTCGATCATGGTTTTCCTCTGCTGGTTTGGCGCGACGGGGTACTTGCTGACGCGTTACGGCAGCTTGGTGGCCAGCGTGGTCTTGCTACTGGCCGCCGTCTGTGGACTGGCCGGGGGCGCCATCGTCTTCTTCTTCCTGGCGAAAGTCCTGCTGCCGCACGAGCGGGAACTCACCGCGGATGAGACGGCGGTCATCGGAGTAGTGGGCCGGGTTTCGGCCGCAATCCGGCCCGGCGGAACCGGGGAGGTTGTCTACGAACAGATGGGCGCCCGCCACGCTGTTGCGGCGCGCTCAGAGGACGGCGAACCGATTCAGAAACAGGAAGAGGTCTTTGTCGTCCGCTACGAAAAAGGAGTCGCCTACGTCCGGCGCTGGGAAGAGTGGACGGAAGAACAGGGAACAGGGAATAGGGAACAGGGAACAGCAAGCTAGCGCATCGGCAAATGAGCAATGGTGGCCTGCGAAAGCAACTTCAAGGTTGGCAATGCCGCCCACTGACCACGGAACAAACTATTCCCTAGTCCCTGTTCCCTATTCCCTGCTTTCAAGGAGATGAAATGACGAACACGACCGTGCTGATAACGGATATGGCCATCCTGGTGGGGATATTTCTCATCGGCTTTCTGGCCAAGATCTTTCCGAAGAGCGGCCGCAACGCCGGCTCGAAGCATTAACCAATTACCGCTTACTTCCCGGTTGAAGGACCGGGATCGCAATGACGAATGACATGGTTCTAATTGTCGGACTTGGGGTTCTGGCGCTGATTATGGTCCTTGGCCTGTTGGCGAGGATGTATCGCAAGGCCGGGCCCAACGAGGCTTTGATTGTCTACGGATTCCGCGGCCCTCGCGTCATCAAGGGCCACGGCACGGTGATCTTTCCCATGGTGGAGAGCGCGCGTGAGCTGAGCCTGGAACTGATGAGCTTCGACGTGGCTCCGCAGCAGGATCTCTACACCAGGCAGGGTGTCGCGGTCACGGTTGAAGCCGTAGCCCAGATCAAAGTGCGCAGTGACCAGGCCTCGATCCTCACTGCTGCCGAGCAGTTCCTGACCAAGCCGCCGCAGCAGCGCGAAGGCCTGATTCGCCTCGTGATGGAAGGTCACCTGCGCGGCATCATCGGCCAGTTGACGGTGGAGCAAATTGTTAAAGAGCCTGAAATGGTGGGCGAGCGCATGCGTGCCACCTGCGCCGAGGACATGAGCAAAATGGGCCTCGAGGTAATCTCGTTCACTATCAAGGAAGTGCGCGACAAGAACGAGTACATCTCCAACATGGGCCGGCCGGATGTGGCGCGCATCAAGCGCGATGCGGAGATGGCCACTGCCGACGCCGAGAGAGATACCGCCATCAAGCGGGCTACAGCATTGCGAGAATCCGCAGTGGCCAAGGCGCAGGCCGATCAGGAGCGGGTGATCGCGGAGACCGCTTCGCAAACCCGTCAGGCGGAAGCGCAGCGGGATCTCGAGATCAAAAAGGCCGAGTATGCCGAACAGAGCCGGCGCCAGCAGGCTACGGCCGACAAGGCCTATGAGTTGCAGACCAACATCATGCTGCAGCAGGTGACGGCCGAACAGGTGAAGGTGAAGCAGGTCGAAAAAGAAGGCCAGATCAAGGTGCAGGAGGCCGAGATCTCGCGCCACGAGAAGGAACTTATCGCGACCGTCCTCAAGGGCGCTGAGATAGAAAAGCAGCGCATCGAAAACATGGCGGCAGCGGAAAAGAATCGTCTGACCACAGAGGCCGAGGGCCGCGCATCCGCCATCCGTACACAGGGCGAGGCCGAAGCCAGCATCATCTTCCAGAAGGGCGAGGCCGAAGCCAAGGCCATGAGCGTGAAGGCCGAAGCCTACCAGGAGTGGAACCAGGCCGCGGTGGTGGACAAGCTGTTGACCAACATGGCTGACGTTGTGCGCGCCATGGCCGAGCCGTTGAGCAAGGTGGACCATATCACGATCGTGTCCACTGGAAACGATGACGCCGCCGGAGCGCACAAAATCACCGGCGACATGACGCGCATTGCCGCGCAAGTCCCGGCTCTGTTTGAGGCGCTCAGCGGCATGGACATAAAACAGTTGATGGCCAACGTGAAGGCCATCAAGACGAAGACGGACAAGGACGACAAACCTGGGGGCAAATAGTGGCTTTGAAAGGGCGCGGCTGAAGCCGCGCCCTTTCAAAGCAAACGAAGATCCATTAGAAGCTGGTAGCGGAAGAAGAAGGAGAACATCATGGCATTGCTCGAGAGAGTTACCACATTGCTTCGCGCCAATCTGAATGACCTGGTCGAGAAGGCCGAGGACCCGGAGCGGATGTTGAAACAGATTGTGCTGGACATGGAGAATCAGTTGCTCCAGGTTAAGACGCAGGTGGCCATCGCCATTGCCGACGAGCATCTGCTCAACAAGAAGCGCGCCGAACACGTGGAACAGGCTGCGGAATGGCGGCGCAAGGCGGAGCTGGCGGTGGAGAAAGGCCACGACGATCTGGCGCGTGCGGCGCTGGAGCGGGCGCTGAGCCACGACCAGCTGGTGGTCGGCTTTACCAGTCAGGCCGAGGACCAGAAACACGAGGCGGATAACCTGCGTCAGGCACTGCGCAAGCTCGATCAGAAACTGAATGAAACGCGAGCCCACTGCGAGATGCTGATGGCCGAGCATCGCCGCGCAAAGGTTGTGGGCCGCGCAACAAAGGCTCGCCAGATCGTGGGCACCGATCAGGAGCACGCGATTGGCCGGATGAAAACCAAAGTTCACGTCAAGGCTGCGGAGAACGCCGCTGCCAGCGAGATTTTGGCGCCGGAGTCGCTTGAAGACCGCTTTCATGCTCTGGAGAGCGAAGACAAGGTGGAGATGCTGTTGAAGGAGATCAAGAGCCGTCAGGCGGTGCAATAAAAGGGCGTGCGGGGTTTCCGCAGGGCAACGGGAGATTCATGGGTCCGGGACGTGGAGTTTTTCGTCTAACAGGCAAGTACCGTTGATACGCGATGAAACATCGCCTGCGGGGCCGTGGAAATGGGGGCTTATGCAGGGATGATTTACCCTGAAGGTAGCCCACCGGTCTGATTTGCCTTTCTTTGAGGTGAGCCGTCCAGGCAGGCCCCTATTCAATTAAAGGTGAATGGATGCACTTTCGTACCTGCCTTATCCCTGCAACGCTGGCGACCTGTATCGTCCTTCTTGCGCCCTCATTGACCCGTGGGCAGGCAGCTGGCGTCGATCAGAACCTGGCGGCCGCTGAGATTCCTGAGGCGCCGCAGCCGGCCGCAGGACTTAGCACGAGCACTGATCGGACCGCGTCCGACCAGGCTCCATCTTCTTCCGTCACTGGCAGTTCCAGTTCCCAGACTGGTGCTCAACAACCCAAGCAGGAGAAAAGTAAGCCTCTGACTGCCGCGGAGCAACTGAAGCAGCAGGAGCACCAGCGGGTGATGGGCGTAATGGCCACCTTCAACACCACCTTGAACAAGGACGCGCTTCCCCTCTCTCCAAAGCAGAAATTCCAGCTCTTCTTCAGAAGCGCAACAGATCCGTGGCCCTTCCTGCTGAACGGTTTTGTTGCTGGTATTGGCCAGGCGAAAGACAGCAACCCGGATTGGGGCCAGGGCATGCAAGGGTATGCAAAGCGCTTTGGCTCGGGCTACTCAGACTACTTCATTGGCAATTTCTTCGGAAACGCTTTGTTGCCTTCATTGCTGCATGAAGACCCGCGGTACTTCCAGAAGGGCACAGGAAGTGTAGGCAGCCGGATTCTGTGGGCAGCAGGGGGTTCAGTATGGTGCAAGCGCGACAAAGGCGGATGGGGGCCGAATTATGCCAACGTAGCCGGCAACCTGATTGGCACCGCCATTGCCCGTGTGTATTACCCCCCCCGAAGACCGCAATGTCCAAGATACAGTGATGGATGGATTGACAGTGACGGCCGAAGGCGCCATAGGGTCCGAGCTCATCGAATTCTGGCCGGATATTGCCCGCCACTACAAGCGCAAGCACGCCGAGAAGCTGGCCCGGCAGGAGGCTCAACGGCTCGCGCAAAACACCGGGCGGCTCGGTTCCCAGCAGACCCCTGCGGCACCGGCAAAGAACCCTTAGAATCAACTTCCGCCAGAGCCCTGGGTTAGTGCCGGCAGCATCTTGCCATCGATTGAGCGGTGAACACGTGATCATCTGCCTGACCCGGGAGATTGTGTTGTGCAGATTCACGTCCAGCTTGAGGAATCGAAAGTAGAACTCTTCGCTATTCCGGCAAGAACCGGCGTCGGGATTGGCAGTAGATGGATTTGGCTGGGACTGAAACCGTATCCAACTCCGGGTAGCGTAGCGCGGTCAGATGCCCGCCGTAAACGCAGCCGGTATCAATGTTCACGGTGTTGTTGAGCCATCGCGGCTCGGCAACCGGCGTGTGCCCGAAGACCACCAGTGCCTTGCCGCGATAGTCGGCTGCCCAGTTGCAGCGCACCGCCAGGCCGAACTCATCCGTTTCGCCAGTGGTCTCTCCGCCGATGGCAAACGCTCGCGACCTGGGCGCGTCGCTTCCATGCATGTGCTCCGGCAATCCGGCGTGGGCAATCACAAGTTTGCCGTTGTCGAGAATGCAATGGCTGGGGAGGGCGTCAAGAAACTCCACGGCCGCGGCGCGAAACTCCGCAGGCTCATCGGCCAGTTGTTCTAGAGACTTTGTCAGGCCCGGCGTTGATAGCGCAGCGCTGCTCTTCAACGCGGCGGTCAGCTTCATGTCCTGGTTTCCGGGAACGCACAGAGCCTGTCCCGCCCGCGCCATGTTCATAACCAACCGCACAACGCCGGGGGTCGCAGGTCCGCGATTCACCAGGTCGCCAACGAAAACAAGTCTTCTACCAAGGGGTGGAGCTACCTCAAAATCCCCTGCGCGCCGCTCCACCCGGTATCCCATCGTCGACATCAGCGCCAGCAACTCGTTCAGGCAGCCATGCACGTCGCCGACTATGTCGAAAGGCCCATGCCATTTTGGCCGCTTAAGGAGCATTGCAATCCAGTGTAGGGTATATTCCATATTCTGCTTCGAGCGCAGGCAAATATCGCGAGCACGCAGGAGATAGCATAAGACCAGCACCGTATGCGCAATTGCCGGGCGCTTTATGGGCGGATGGACCAGGAATCGGCGACGATAAAGATTCGGCTTTCGGACAAAAGGAGATGTCATGGATCGACGCAGTTTTATTACTACTGGAGTCGGTGCCGCATTGGCGGCCAAATTGGTAACCGGACAAACCACGCAACCCGGCGTCGCCACTCATCCCGAGCCGGCCGCGCATCCGGCGGGCGGCAACGCCAGTGCGCGTAATAACCTCAATCGCCACCGCATTGGCGTCAATTACACGCCATCCAATAACTGGTATTTCTGCTGGAACGACTGGCACATCGATCCCATCAAGCGCGACCTGGACGCCATCGCAGCCCTGGGCGCGGATCACATGCGCATCATGCTCATCTGGCCGTCGTTCCAGCCCAATCTCACATGGGTGAGCCTCGCGCATCTTGAGCGGCTCAATCAACTGCTGGCCGCCATGAGCGAGCGCGGGCTTGAGGTGCTCGTCACGGCCTTTACCGGGCAGCTGAGTGGACAGTTCTTCCTGCCTCCGTTCCAGAAGCCGGACCCCGCGATGTACACCGATGCCGATATCTGGAAGGCGCAGGAGTTGTACATCCGCGAAGTAGCGAAAGTCATGAAGGCGCATGGCAATCTCATCGGCTTCGACTTCGGCAACGAAATGGACACCTGCTGGAAGGCCGAGACCTCGATTGGAGACGCGTGGATGACAAGGATGTTTGCGCTGATGAACGAGGTTCTCCCGGGCATTGTGCACATCAACGGCGTGGACCACGATCCATGGTTCCAACCCAACACTTTCTCGCCACGTGCCTTGGCGTCGAAACTGCTGCCGGTGATGCATGTATACCCGTACTGGACCGGCGCGCTGAAATATGGCGGTTGGATGGACCCCACCAGCACAGGCCTCATTACAGCTTTCGCGGCCTTGATCCGCGCCTACGCCGGCGACCCGCACAAGGCGGTATGGTGCGGCGAGTTCAATACCTGCATTGAAGAGATGCCGGAGAAGCAACAGGCGGAATGGCTTGAGAAAACCGTGACCCAGGCCGCTGAATCCGGAGTCAACTGGTTCACTTACTGGGATAGCCACGACGTCAGCCGCAAGTTCACCCTCAACTCTCTGGAGTACAGCCTGGGATTGCTCACGAACGACGGCAAGGTTAAAGAGCAAGGAAGAGTATTCAAGCAACTGTCTGCCGCATACAAGGGCAAGCCGGTCGCCCTGCCAACAAGAGTGCCTCCACCGCCCCCGGCCGAGCAGAGCACTGAGGCAACATGGCAGTGGATCATGGACTACCTGGGATGGAAGCCGAAGAGCACAACCCGCTGAGGCTTCGACGCAATTGAATGGAAGAGCTGCGCCCACGGCTCTTCCACGGTTCGTGCCTCATTCCATCCGAATCTTCTCTCACTCTCTCCGAATCCAATGAACCTGCAGGAGGATCGATGGACTACGTAAGGCTAGGTAAAACCGGACTCAAAGTTTCGCGCATCTGTCTCGGCTGCATGACATATGGCGAGCCCGCAACAGGTGAGCCAAAAGCCGGCCGGCACGCATGGACCCTGAACGAAGAGGAAAGCCGGCCGTTTCTTCGCCAGGCGCTCGATCTCGGAATCAACTTCTTCGACACCGCGAATGTGTATTCGAGCGGTGCCAGCGAAGAGGTGTTGGGAAGATTCCTGAAAGCCAATGTCCGGCGCGAATCTGTTGTCATTGCCACCAAAGTCTGGGGCCCCATGCGCGAGGAGCCCAACGGCGCAGGCCTTTCTCGCAAGGCCATCTTTTTTGAATTAGACCAAAGCCTTCGCCGCCTGCAAACCGACTACGTCGACCTCTACCAGATTCATCGCTGGGACTACGAGACGCCGATCGAAGAGACGATGGAGGCGCTGCACGACGTGGTCAAGGCAGGCAAGGTGCGCTATATCGGCGCTTCTTCTATGTTTGCGTGGCAGTTTGCCAAGGCGTTGTATCTTGCTGACCTTCATGGCTGGACGCGCTTCGTTACAATGCAGAATCACTATAACTTGATCTATCGCGAAGAAGAGCGCGAGATGATTGGGTTGTGTAAGTCGGAAGGCATTGGAGTTATCCCGTGGAGCCCGCTGGCGCGCGGTCGCCTGACCCGCCCCTGGCAAAGTGAGACGACCAAACGCTTCGAGACGGACATGTTTGCGAAGAGCATGTATTCCAAAACCGAAGAAGCGGACCATCGAGTTATCGACCGCCTGAGCCAGCTTTCGGCTCAACGCGCAATTCCGCAGGCGCAAATGGCCCTGGCCTGGCTGTTGAGCAAGCCGGTTATCACTGCGCCCATTGTGGGGGCCACAAAGCCGCATCATTTGCAGGATGCAGTCGCCGCGCTGTCGCTGAAGTTGACCCCGGAGGAAGTTGCATCGCTTGAGGAACTCTACACGCCGCATCCCGTGCTTGGCTTCAGCTAGTCGTGCGCGTGCAGATACATTGCCGCGGGCGCAACAACTGCGTGCACCGCAAACGCTGGTCAGAGAGAACCGCGTCGGCTTGCTTTGCAGGCCGGCGCGAATCCCTTCACAGTTCGGCGCGCCACTTGTCAAACTGGCCGGAAGGAAATATTGAACTATGTTGAACGGGATGCGAGGGGCGCCGCGTGCCAGGGCACAGATTCGCGCCTGAGCAGAGAAGCCACTTGGTTCTTCGATTCAGGTTTGCGTGATCTTGTCTACTGCAAAGAAGCACAGGGTGCGGAATGGGCGGCATTGCTGGCCGCCCTTCAAACGCGTGTGTCTATTCGATTGGAGAGGCGCAAGATTTCGATCCGTCGTCGATCCACGAGGTTCCGCCGGCGAAGCTCATCTTCACGATGTAAACCTGCACACCATTCCGATGCTGTGGGTCGTCGGTACGGCTCCCACTCTTATATTCAATGGTTGTTTCTTCAGAGACCTTCCCGCCCTTACCCGGTTTTACTTCCTGGATGTTGCCAATAGTTCTGTTGTAGTCATTACGTTTACCCTCGGCATCAAAAAACACTACACCGAACGTCGATGAGGTAATTATCTTGTCCGACATGTTTGCATACGAGAAGCTCACGTATGAACCCTTCGGCGTATCTTTACCGTGCATCAAGGATTTGTATTGGATTGGGCACTTGTTTTCAGGTTTGGCTGCCGTTGTCGCTGCTGTGTTCTGCGCTACAACGGGCAATGCTACGGAAAGGGTTAAAGCAAGCAACGCTATTTTGGTCTTCAAATCGTCTCCTCACTACTTTTGCTCCCTTAACGATACACCTCAAAACGCGAATTGCCTGTGACGCCAGACTACAAAAAACACGTCTGCGTTGCGGGCCCCGGTAACGCGGCGCAGCTAGACTGTCTGAAAATGGGCAAGTTGAGGCAATTGCCTGAGAAGAATCATCCGCAAGATCTGCAGGCGATTGTTTTGACTGGCGCCGGGAGGGGGCCTGATCGCGATTGTCCAAGGATATTGAGTCTGATTTCTGCTGTCTGGCCACTCTTTCGCGTAAGGAATTGTGAGGTGCACATCTAGAAAGCCTGGGCCGCGATCTCGTTTCCGCAGGTCCGCAAGGGCCAGATCTTCTGCGTTCAAAACTGGTACAAATTGCTCATCTTTTCGGCGTCTGTTCGCAGCCAGCAGCAAGACAACCCCAACCCAACAACTTTCCGACATGCTAACGAAGATCGAAAGTGCGAAAAACTCTGGACACTACCCTTTCATTACCTCTCCCTTTGGTTTGGCAGAGCAGCTATACGCCGGGAGTGGGTGTCAAGCGCTATCGAAGAATATATGAATTCCGGCGAAAAAAAAGGCGCCATCAGACCTGAAAGTCCGGCGAAAACGAGAAGGCTGGATTCACATGAACTGGGTTTGCAGGAGAGGCGAGGAATGAAGCTCAGGCCCGGCACTTGGCGTCTGGTGCCGGGCCTGAAATCAGGAAGCTATCGGAATTGCTTTCGAGTTACCCAGTTAGATTGGAAGTCTCAAGTCCGCCTACACCTTGACGGCGAGGGTTCGCGCAGCCTTTGCCATAGCCGCAATGTGTGCAGGCGAAGTCCCGCAGCAACCGCCGATAATGTTGGCGCCGGCTGCGATGATCTCTGCGACTCTCGACGCCATGTATTCCGGCGTCTCTTCGAAGACGACCTTCCCATCCACTTCTTTGGGCATGCCGGCATTGGCGTGAATAAGAATGGGAACCTTCGGTTCTGCCGCGCGCATCTGCCTGGTGATCTCGATCATGTTGGCAATGCCGTTGCCGCAGTTTGCGCCCACAATGTCGGCTCCGGCGGCCACTGCCTCGTGTGCCGCACGCTCCGGGGTAAGCCCGGTCATGGTGCGGAAGCCCTTGGTCTTGGCCTGGAAAGTGAAGGTGCAGATGACGGGCAGGTTGGTATTTTCCTTGGCGGCCTTGATGGCCAGTTTCGCTTCAAGGATGGAGGACATGGTCTCAATGCAGATGGCGTCTGCTCCGCCTTCAGCAAGGGCAACAACCTGTTCCTTGAAGGATTGGTACATCTCTTCGGTCGTAGCCTTTCCACCTTCCTCTTCCAGAATCAGGCTTGTGGGGCCAACGGAAGCCGCTACGTATCCTTTGCTGCCCATGGCCTGCTTTGCCAGTGCGGCGGCGGCGCGGTTGAACTCTACGGCCTTGTCAGCCAGCCCGTCACAGTTCAGGCGAAGAGAGCTGCCGCCGAAGGAGTTGGTTTCTACAATGTCGGAACCCGCCGCAATGTAAGCCTCGGCTATGTCCTTTACGGCGTCAGGGTGCGAAATGCACCAGGACTCCGGGCACTCTCCGGGAGCAAGCCCCTTGGCATGCAGAAACGTACCCATGGCGCCGTCAGATATAAGAACTTCTCCTTGCGCAATCCGATCCAGAATGTTCTTCATGACCAAATTCTCCTTTGATGATCTTGTCCTGCTGCTGGTTGAATGATGCGATCTGCGATTCAATTCATTCTGCGTTGCCACCGCCTGTCGGGTAGCGGACTGCGACCTTGACAGGATCGCTTATAAGGCTCGGAAAGTGAAGCTGCCCACGATTGTATGGAGGCTCACGGACATCTTTGGGGACCTCCAGGAGAATCAACTCCCCACAGTGAGCGCAGCGCCTTCCCCATGATTGCCCAGTTCCGCAGCGAAACTCGGAAATTGTTCCAGGTCTGTGTGCGGAAGAAACATTGCCTTGACGTAGCCGTCCATGTAGCGGGGATCGGAACTTAGATCCACATAAGTCATTTGCGAAGCCAACTCGGCCAATTTGCGGCGATGCTCCCGTGAAAGCAGCGCGATGTAAGCGCCGGTAAGGGATGAATTGCCGATGTAGCTGAAGTTTTGATGCGGCAGGTCAGGGAGCATACCGATCCGTATCGCGTCGGGGATCTGAAGATAGCGGCCAAATCCGCCGGCAATGTAGACCCGCGCAACATCAGTCCACTTGAGGCCGACATTTTCAAGAATCAATGCGCAGGCGGCGTAGATTGCGGCCTTGGTGCGGATGAGGTTCTCGATGTCCGATCCTGTGATGACAAGGTCTTCGCCGCTCTCGGTCCGTGCTCCGGATTCAATCAGGAATGAGTTGGACCCGTCGTGGAAATGTCCGGACTGATCCACGATTCCGGCCCTGAGCAATTCACCCAGAAGCGAGATTAAGCCGGAACCACAAATGCCGGCGGCTTTGCCATCGCCGATCACCTTGTACCCGACGGTCTCGCCGATCGAGATTCGCTCGATGGCGCCCTTTGTGGCCCGCATCCCGCACTTGATTCCCGCGCCTTCAAACGCTGGGCCAGCCGAACAAGCGCAGGCGACCATCCAATCCGCGTTCCCGATAACGATTTCACCGTTGGTGCCAATGTCCATGAAGAGAAACACGCCGTCGCGATTGGTAGGTATCTCAGTGGAGAGCAGTCCTGCGGTTATGTCGCCTCCCACGTAGCTTCCAACGCCGGGCGCGCACTCAACCACCGCCTCCGGATGAATTGCTAGGCCGATGTCCGCGGCTGATAGCGCTGGAATCGGATTTACGGTGGGAACGTACGGAGCCTCGCGGATGTATTTGGGCTGCAATCCAAGCAGCAGATGAATCATGGTGGTGTTGCCGGCGATTGATGCGGCGCGAATCTCATCCGGTTTCGGCGCCACTTCAAGGATCAGCGCGTTGATGGTCTCCAGGACCAATTGTCGAAGTTCGTGCAGCCGTTCAGGAGTCCGGGCGTAATCAATGCGGCTGATGACATCGGCTCCACGGCGAAGTTGCAGATTGAATGATGTGCGCGTGGAAAGCACGCGGCCGCTGTTCAACTCCACAAGCTGTACAACAACGGTTGTGGTGCCGACGTCGATGGCCAGGCCTGAAGGACTCTGTTGGGTGAAGCCGGGCGATATGTCCAGAACGTGCAATCCGCCGGCAGACTCCCTCATCCCGACGGTCACTCTGCCATCCAACTGCCTGAGCGCCTTGGCCAGCTTGCGGAGCACGGAAAGTGATGCCGAGATGAAGCAGTCCGGGTGCTTTTCGTTCAGCGCGCGAAGCACCCGGTTCCAGTCGCTATAGTGTTCCTCGATGGAAGCCGGAGGCACGACTAGATTTTCGGTCATGTAGAGCGGAGTCAGTTTCCCAGGCTCGGGGAGCAGGTTTCTGGCCAACAGATGGCTGTCGCCAACCACCAGCATTTCAGCAACGCCGCTTTCCGGAATCCGCACTACGAGGTCGGCGCCAACCGGAGTCTGACAGGCCTGGACGTAACGGCCGCCCACATCGACCAGGCACTCGTTACAGGTTCCTTGTCCGCCGCAGGGCAGTTCGATGGAGTGGATGCCGGCCAGGATCGCTGCCTCATGGATCAGCGTTCCGGCAGACACATCGACTGCCACATCAACGGGTAGGAATCGGACAACGGGCATTCTATTTGCCTGCCTGCTTCTTGAGGTACGGTGAAAGATCGATGACTTCGCCCGGACCGACCAGAACTTCCCACCCCGGCAGGTTCTCTTCAATTTCTCCACTGATCTGTGCGACGTAGCCGGGGATGATCAACTTTCGGCTCTTGATTCGACCTTCGAGGCCGCTGGCTTTTACGGCCGCCGCAACTTTAGCGCCGCTGAATTTGCCCGCCGCCCAGCCAGTCAACACGCTCATTCCTTCGGTTTCAACCACAACCAGGTGCGCGGGAACGCCTGAGTTCTCAATCTCGCCGGAGACAAGGAAGTATGTGAGAGAGAAGTTGGTTGTGGCCAAGACCGGCGAGTCTGTTCCGGGTTCGCCGATTGGATAAACCTTTGGCTCCACCTGCACCGGCTTCTGCGGATCTGTGAAGATGTTCTGCCGCAGCATCATCAACGGAAGCAAGAGCTGAAGGTCCATGCGATTCAACACCAGGATCGAAGCATATTTGCAGATCAGGGTGCTGGCATCGGCAACAAGCGACGGCAGGTCGTCGCCCGACAGGAAGTTGATGACTGGATAGCCGAGAGGCTCAAAGTTGCTCTTCAATGCCATCTTGCGCATCAAGGTGTTGTATTGCATGGCGGCCGCCGGATTGTCCGAAGGCAGGTCGAGCACGATGTCTTTGACGCCCAGGCCAGCTAGCTTTGTGGTGAGAGCCACCAGTTCATCCAGCGTTGAAGCACGCGCTACCAACGGCGCGTTGTACTTTATTGCAAGCGTAGCCAGCTGCTCAGCGTTTTCAGGAGTGGCGGCGTGAATGAGGGGGCGCTGCCCTTCCAACACACGCAAACCCGCCTCGATTGCTTCCGGGTTGATGCTCCTGAGAATGATCCCCTTGCCGCTGGAACCGGCGGCCGTTTTGATCAGTTCGACGAACGGCTCCACTTCTTCGCTCTGGTTGTCTACCAGAATCAGGTTGAGCTTCAGTCTCTCGCCCACGCGCTCCAGGCAGTAGTCCCTTACTCCGGCAATCTCGTGGCATGTCTCGGTGAGCGGCTCGGCATCGGAGAATGCAACCGCAAAGGCCGTTGGGTGAACGAAAAGTCTTCTCGTGCCGGAAGAGCACAGTCTCGTTCCCTACCAGGACTTCGTTGTCAGCCGGGCCAATCTTCACCAGCCTGATGGGAGGCTTGCTGGCCGCGCCGATTGTCGTCTTTGCTTCATCTGACGCGTAAGGCAGGCGGCAAGGTCCGCACTTTTGGCGGCGAGTTTCATGGCAAAGGCCATGCAGGTTGGAATTCCGCACTCGCCGCAGTTTGTCTTGGGCAGCAACTTGAAAATCTGTAATCCAGTCAACGCCATTTTGCCATCCCCTTAGCAGGCCATCATTTCGTCGATTTTCCGCTTCATTGTGCGCGCCGCCACCGGGTGATACATGACCAGCAGATCGGCTCCCGAATTCAGCAGACTCGTGGCAGTAGCAATTTCCAGCAGCGCGCCGCGCTCGCCCTCAGGTCCCCACAACGGGAACGCGCTGACAGGCGCCTTGCTTTCCTTGGTGCGCGCCACTTCGTAACCAGGCGTAACCATCATCGGCATGGCCAGCATGGAATCGCCGGCAAAGGCTGAAGTGCGAATGCGCTCCATTACCGAATACGTGTACTCCAGCCCATACCCCAGCGCGCCCGTGTACGGATCGATAACGATCTTGTCGGCCGCGACGCCCATGTTGGTGAGCAGAATGTTCATCTGTTTCGACATGTTCACGTCAATGGGGGCCTGCGCCACGATGCAGTGGTTATAGCCCATGGCGGCGGCGGCAATGGTCTTGTAGTTGTCAGTCTCCGCCCAATTGAGAAGAAGATTTTCGCCGGCGAAGGCTGCAGCAATATGCTTCATCACTGCGTTGTTCTTTTCAAAGTGATTGGTGCCAGTGATGATGAGAGGAACTCCCACGGCCTTGAGTACGTCCTTGATCAGGTCGGCTGAAGCTTCAGGCGATTTGTCGCCGTTGTCCGGATGGGTGCCGTTGAGCCGTACGCTGATAACTTCGGCGCCAAGCTCTTCCACGCAGTACTTGGCCATCTCCGCCGGATTGCCTATGAGCGAACCGTAGGCCTCGTGCAGCGATTGAGGAAAGCCTCGAAGCTCCTGGTCGAATACTTCCATGGCAATCACCGGACGGTGGCCGGTCTTGCCTTCGAAGTGCCGGAACGGCAATGCCTCGGAGCCGCCGATGGTGACCGCAGAAGTTCGCGTTCCAGTTCCGCCCAGAGTGACTGCGCGAATGGCCTGGGCGGTTTTTTCTTCAGGCACCTTGAAGCCGGAAGGCATGACGATGCGCGCCGAGGTGATCGGCTTTGGCGGTGGAGGCGCTGCGACTGGCTTGGCTGCCTTTGCAGGGGCCTCACAGCACGGCGCCGTTTTTGTTCTAGCGGGCGGAGCGGCTGCCGGAGATATTTGCGGAGCCGCAGCGGTTGAGCGAAGAAGGCCGCTGTACATCAGCAGCATGTTGGCGCCGGCGTGGAGCAGATGCAGCGCGGTGGAGGATTGCAGCGCGGCCATCTGCTGGTCGGCACTCATTCCCGGCTGCAGTTGTGTCTGCAGCGGAAGAGTGCGCAGACGTTCGAGAACAGAAAGAATGTCTCCAACGCCGCCGGCGGATTCCGGCGTTGCCGGTGCGGCCACAGGCATTGCGGCAATCGCAGGAGCGGGAACTGCAGCAGGCGCGGCCTGAACTGCCGGCGTGACTACCGGCTTGACGGGTGGAACAACCTCAGTTGCCGCAGGCTCCGGACCAGGCGAGACACTGGTGGCGGCAGCGACGGCGTTTGTGCCATTGCATTTTTCCGCACGCGCAGCATCGACTGCCGCTGCTTCCGGCGACGGAGAGGTGATCTCCCACATTGACAGCGCGGGGTGGTTCACCTTCTTCAGATGCTCCTGCACTCCGGCCAAGTCTGCCGAGATCGTCTCGTCGGCAATCATGTCAAGGAAGTTGTCGATCCCGAGGTTCTTGCCGATCAGTTCGAAGTCTTCACGCAGTCTCTCTTTCAGGCTGCTTGGCATCCAGACGATGCGCTTATGACCGCCCTCGGCGGCGATGAACTTGCGGCTGGTGATGTAGGCTTTGCCGATGCCGAGGAATCCGGGCGTCTGCTGTCCGCCGCCCGCCATGGAGGCCAGGGTGGAAAACTTCATGCCCGCCGGAGTCTGACCAAGATACTCGCGGTTGACCAGCATTACGCCGTTGCACTCCGGCAGCAGCGCGACGATGGCTTCGAAGCACCCGCAACTGGTCATCGGGAACTCAAGCATCGAGTAGGCGTTGAACTTTTCAACTGTTTGCTTGGAGTTGGCGTAGACGTATTTGTTGATGTTCTCCCACTGACCGCGGACCGGGTCGATGCACTCGCCCTTTACCAGCGGCTGGTTTCCGCCCGTGGGATCGATTTCATAAGCGGCTTTGCCGTCGAGCCAGTTGTACGCGCCGCAGAGTCCAAGCCGCTCGGGAGTGATTACGCAAACGTGACTGGGAGCAAAGCTCTGGCAGAGCAGGCAGGAATAGAAAGTGTCAACCGAGTCGTCAGTCAGCGATTCCATGCGCTGGTTTCGCGCGCGATAGACCTGGCGAACATCTTTCAGCCTTCCGTCGACTTCGTCCTTCTCAGTGAATAGGGTGATCTGCACCTTGTCCACGATGGCCGGATAGTCGTTTACCAGGCGCACCATGATCATGTCTCCGATGTGCCGGATGGTGAAACCCTTCTCTTGCGCCGCTTTGCTGATGCGTATCCAGTTGATGTCGCGCTGGCCCATGTGCCAGACGCCTTCTCCGCCGTTGACGATGTGGTGGATCTGGCGTTCGAGAATGGGCTCAAAATCGGCCTGCATCTTGCGTCCTGCAACTTCAACCCAGATACCGAGCGGCAGCGCAGTGCCGGCGGGAACAGAATCGATGTCGGGGCCAACCACGGTGATTCTTCCGTTTTCGACGTCGGCCAGGTCGCGCGTGGTTACGTATTCAAAGGCTTGCGAACGGCTGCCGCCGAATTCGAGGTAGGTCTGCTCCTTGCGAATCCGCTCGCCTTCGAAGGCTGCGCCGTACGCGACCGGGATAGGCATCTTGGTGACTTTGACTTTGCAGCCGCGCACCTCAAGACATTTTTCGACAATGCGATCAATCGGCACTGAAGAGACAACGTGTTCATAAGTGCAAATGCCGGTGGGAAGAATCTCCGGAATATCGGTATCTGCGATGGTCGGGAATCCGTACGAGATGGCACCCGCAGCCGCGGCGTACTTCTCATCCGTCACTTCGCCCAGCGCCATGACGAATGCAAAGATTCGGTCCTTGTTGTAGTGCAGATTGTGTTCGTAGTCGCCCGGCTTGACGTTTCCAAATGCAAGGGCTGCACGGTTGGCAAAGCCCAGCGCATAGATGGCAGCCGAGATGTCCTTGCCGAACGGCACCAGGCGCGTCTCCCAGCCTGTTTGCACGCCCGCCTATTCAAGTTGCTCTGCAAAAGAGACTCCGTTGGTATTGCCGGCAATGAAGGTGTAGAGGTTCTTCTCCTGCAGTTCGCGGGCTATGCGGACAGCGTCTTCCCGGGTTGGAGCAGCGCCCACAACAGCGGCAAAGCCGGGAGCCGAGCCGTCAACAAACTCAATGCCGCGTTCGCGAAGAATGACGTCGGAGGCGGCCCCGAGCCAGATTCCATTGACCGGGTTGGGCCCGATGAGGCACTTGCAGGCCTCGATGATCTCGAACGCAAACAAGGTTGCCATGCCCGCATCCAGCGTACTTCCCAGGTAAGGAAGCCAGATGGCATCGGATGGGATGGGGCCCAGCAACTGGCGGCACCGCTCAAGAACGGGCTCCGCGTCGCCCAGCTTGTCTACGCGCACGCCAAGCATGGAGTAGATGACGGGCAGAGAATAAAACGTATCGGGAAAACCGACGGGCGAGTCGATACCCTTGGCGGCAATGGCGCGCGCCAGATAGTCCTCGGCCTGCTTTACGGCCTGATGAGCTCCGCGCATGGCGGAAGTGGCGATGAGCTTTGTGTTTGTACTCATTGCAGTTCTCGCCTCTCTTTCATGTCCACGAGTTTTCTTTCCTTCTTGACGTTGATGCGCAGGGCATCGCGCTTCTTCTCGATGTGTTCGAGGATTTTGTCGGCGGCCAGCACAGGGTCCGACTCCCACTCAAATTTGCCGCCCGTAATGCCTTCCATCTCTTCGCGCAACAGACGGTCAACATTCGGGCTCCCCGCCACATATAGCGGATGACCGAGAACGACGTAGATTCCGCTGGCCACGAAGTAGTGGCCAATGGCCACTGCCTTTTCGCTCATCCACTCGGGGGCAGCGCCGGCGACGGGCAGGTCGGAAAGATCTTCACCCAGCCCGCCTTCGAGCAACACGTTGGTCGCTGCCATCAGAATGCGGCTGTTGTCCACGCAGGAGCCCATGTGGAGCACGGGAGGAATTCCGACCACATCGCAAACTTCACGGAGGCTTGCGCCGGCCTTGGCTAGAGCCGCTTCCGGCGTCAACAGTCCGGCCTTGGCGCAGGCGATTGCTGCGCAACCGGTTTCAAGCACCAGCACGTTGCGTTTGATCAGTTCCTCGGTCAACCGCACATGAGCGCTGTCGGATTGGATCTTTGGGTTGGTGCATCCCACAACGCCCACCACGCCGCGAATGCGGCCGTCGATGATGGCGTCGTTCAGCGGGCGGAAGGTGCTGCGGAAGTGCCCGCCAAGCATGTTGTAGATGGCTTCGTTGGAGAAGCCAGCCACCAGTTCCATCGACTCTTTTGGAATGTGCACGCGCGTCTTTTCACGGCGTTCGAAGTTGTCGATTGCTTTGCGAATCAGCCGGCACGCATGTTCGTACCCGGCTTTTGCGTCGAAGGTGATCTGTTCTGCGCCCAGGCTTTGCGCAATCTCCGAAGTGCTGACCAACTCTGTGTGGAAGCACTTGGCTACATTTGCGAGCGACGGCATGACGCACTGCACGTCAACCACCATCACCTCAACCGCGCCGGTCATGATCGCCAGTTCCTGCTGCAGGAAGTTGCCGACAATCGGCAGGCCGTGGCGCATCAGAACTTCATTTGCCGTGCAGCAGATACCGGCGACGTTGATTCCCGTGGCTCCCTTGGAGCGCGCGTAGGCCAGCAGTTCATCATCCGTCGAGGCCACGGCCAGCATCTCTGAAAGTGTCGGCTCGTGCCCATGGACAATGATGTTGACCTTATCCTCGGCCAGCACGCCCAAGTTCACGCGGCTGCGAATAGGTTTTGGCGTGCCGAAGAGAATATCGGAAACTGTGGTTGCGATGGCCGACCCCACCCAGCCGTCGGCCAGGCTGCACTTGAGGCCGGCCATGATCAGATGCTTATAGCTGTGGTCGACGCCCATGTTGGTGCGGTGCATCAGTTCGACCACGGAAGAATCGATTCCGGCAGGCTCGATTTCGAGCTTCTCCCACAGCGCCTACCGCTTCTCTGGCGCGAGCTTGAGCGTGGCGTTGGGCTTGTCAGACCAGGCGAACTGGGTCATGAAGAAATCGGCCAGATCATTGGCGATTTCCAAATCAGTGCGGCCTTCGGTTTCGATTTGGAAGTCCAGGGCCGCATCGCGGAGGCGCTTTGGATCGCTGATCTTGTAATCGCTGCCATTGCCTTGCGCAACCATCTTGAGCGTGCGCACCAGCATGCGCCCGTGGTCGGAGTGCGCCGCAGTTCCCGCGGCAATCTCGCGCAGAATGTTGCGGGCGGCAATGGTATCGGCGTCCGCTCCGCAAATACCCAGCTTCGCTTTGGGCGTGATGCGGCACGGACCCATGTGGCAGATCTTGCAGCAAATTCCGTCGGTGCCAAATTTGCATTGCGGTTTCTGAGCGTTGTAGCGGTCCCACACCGTGGACATCTCAGCATCGTTGGCAACGATGACCATCTCATTTGTCGCCGGATCGGTCGAGACTTCTTTACCTGGGATTTTTGGCGGACTAGTCGGCATTAGCTCATCACCTTTCGAGAGACAAACATTCGCTCCAGCATGGCCTCCACCGACCTTCTTGCCGGAGAATCTTTCGGGATCGCCGAGATGGCGTTTCCCTCTGCATCCAGTGCGGTAATATTCGCGTCAAGCGGAACCGTTGCCAGCAGCGGCAGGCCAATGGCCTCCGCCTCGCGCTGAACTCCAGGCGGCATCACTCCATCCGGGGCACGGTTCACAATCAGTCCCCGCTCCTTCACATCCAACTGAACTTCATCGGCAAGGGCGGAGATGCGGCCGGTGGTGTGAACGCCGCGCACCGAACAGTCGGAGACCATAATCAGCTGGTCGACCGACATCAGCGTGCGGCGCGAAATATGTTCCAGACCGGCTTCACTGTCAATGACCACGTGGCGATAGTTCTGCACCAGGCGGTCAAGAATGTCGCGCAGTACATTGTTGGCAAAGCAATAGCAGCCGCGGCCTTCAGGACGGCCCATCACAATCAGGTCGTATCCGTTTTCCTCGACCAGGGCTTCCTGAACGCGCAGTTCAAGAAACTCCTGCTTGGAGATGCCCTTCAGGCTTTGCGCTTCTTCGCGCGCTCTCTCGCGAATGCCGCCAACTGTTGCGCCGAGACCAACGCCGAGCGCCTCATAGAGATTGGCGTTCGAGTCTGCATCCACGGCCAGGATGGGCGTCTCTCCCTGGCGCACCAGCCAGTCGATGATCAAGGCGGAAAGGATGGTCTTGCCCACTCCACCCTTTCCGGTCATTGCGAGAATCATGACTACCTCGTTGCGGCGAGCGTGGTTGCAGCAACATCATTTCTCAGTGCTTCGCTGGTTTGGCGCAGCAGAGAGAAGACTCTTTCCGCATCCGCCACCGGAAGAGAACCGGTGCCGCACGACGGAGTAATGAAGGCCTGCTTCATGATCTGTTCCTTGCTCAGGCCGGTGGCCTTGGCCAGGTTCTCAACCCCTTGCATGAATTTGGCTGTGAGCGACTCGACAGTCTGCGCTTGAATCTTGGCGCTGTTGGTTGGCACCACGCCCCATGCGAGGAACTTGCCAGCCTCAAGATGCCCCTTGATCGAATCGGCATAGAGCGCAATCGTGTCAGCGTAATCGAACGCGTCGAAGTTGACGATATCAACCCCCGCGTCAACCAGGATGGACCACTCGGTGTTGCCGCAGCAGTGAACGCCCGCCAGCGCGCCTTCAGCATGTACCGCCTCGACGACCTCGTTCAGCTTGGCCACGACGTCTTCGCGAGTGACGCTGACATAAGTGGAGGATCCGAACGCCGACAGAATCGGCTCGTCGATAAAGCAGATCACGTTCTCTGCGAACTTACGGAACTTGCGAATTTGCCAGCGGCATTTCATCGCCAGGGTCTTGACTACAACGTCCATGAACTCTTCGTTGTAGTAGATGGCGCGCTTGTTCTCGTCAACGATGGTGAGGCCGAAGCTGATTGGTCCCGTGGTTTGGACCTTTACGAACGGGCGTGTTCCGCCAGCGGCTGTGAGTGCCGCTTCCATGGCGTAGATGCCCTTTGAGAACTCCGGGGTGATCTGAAACTTGTCCAGGTTTTCAGCTAGGAAGTCTTCATAAAAAGCGGCTAGTTCGTTTGAATAGTCGCCGGTGGTATCGATATACAGGCGTTCCTTTTCGCGATCGATGACAACGCGGGGAATGCCTTCGCTGTACTGGGCTTCCATCTGCTCGTTCAATCCGTTGGCGGGCAGTTGAGGCCAGATGGGGGCATCGGGAATTGCGTTGAGAACAACCTTAACGGCCGCTTGCGGATCGGCATGCGGCAGGCTGCCGATGGCAGTCGCGGTGCATTTGGGTTCCAGGCTCATTACGTCTTCTCCTTGGTGAATGAAAGCGTTTTCGCGACGATGCGCGAGGTAAGTACATCTTTCAGGCTTTGAAATGGCGTGAGGATATCTTCGTCGCCAAGCTCGATGAGAGATTGGCCCAGCCGGTCGGCGAGTCCGATACGGCTGTCGAAAGGAATGACACCAAGCAGAGCTCCGGCGCCGAACTCATCTTCAATCCACCGGCTCTCCGTTTCGCTGTCTATGGATTTGTTGAGAACGACACCAAAGCTACTGATACCGATCGCGGATGCCATCTGTCTCACGCGGTGTGCGGTTTCCACGCTGCGTTTGCCGGGCTCCACTACCGCCAACATCAAATCCACGCCCATGGCGGTGCCGCGGCCAAGATGCTCGATGCCGGCCTCCATGTCCAGAATCACAATTTCTTTTTCTTTGAGAACCAGATGCTGAACCAGTTGCTTCAGAAGAACGCTCTCGGGACATGCGCACCCGCCTGCCGCGCGTTGTACTGCGCCAAGCGTGAGTAAATCTACACCCTCGTAACGTGTGGCATATCGCGCGGCGATATCCGCGACATCCGGATTGATCTTGAATATCTGACCGTAGCCTTGAACCTTGGCGCCGGTACGCTCTTCAATCAGTTGGCGTTCAGTGGAAATAGTGCGGATTGTTGACCGCAGTTCTGGTGGCATTCCGATGGCGGACGCCAGATTGGCATCAGGATCGGCATCGACCGCAAGCACCTTGCGGCCATCGGCGGCGTAGAGGCGGGCCAATGTGCCTGCCACTGTCGACTTGCCAACCCCGCCCTTTCCAGACACTGCAAGCTTCACGTGAAGTTCCTTCCGCGGTAACGTTGCATCATGGGCGCGAACGGGGATGCTTCATGCCACCGACGCTTCTCAGTCACCTTCAATCAATTTGAGGGTTTACTCAATCATAGTTAGTGGAAGCACCGGTGATGTGACGGCAGTCACGGAAGGCCAATAACATCAATAGGAAGCGAGGAAATAGAGAGGAAGGATGTGGCGTGAATCACGTGGCGTTTCGACAGGAGAGACGATGTCGAAGCAATCACGATCTTGACGAGGAAACGTGCCGCTCGAAATGCAGCGACGAAGCCCCGGTGTTGGGGTTGTTCGCAGGCGAGATACCTAACCCGTTCGAGGTTGCTGACTACAAAGGCAACAATCGGCGCGGCCAGTGTCTGACGCAAGAAACGCACGTGTCATCGATCTATGGCGCAGAACAATGGACATTCTGATCAGTTCAATCGAGTGTTGAGAACCAGGGGCAGCGCGAGAATATCGAAACTTCGCTCAATGATCGTTTCGATTAAGAATCTGCCGACAGTCTTCATCACCTAAGCATCGGAAGTCTGCAGTCGAGTGAGTAGCGGCAACCGCCTGCCCCCAAAACAGTACCGAATAAGGCAGTGTGCGCCAACAGAGGCACAAGGCTGCAACAGCCACTCAATTATGCGTGGCTATTGCTGCCGCAAACTATTTGTCTTGCAGGTGCCGGGAGGGGGCGACACCCCATGACCGCAAGGGTCGGCGGGTTTTTCAGTCCGCTTTTCGATCATTTTTTCCGGATGTTGCAGTGCGGAGCAGTATGTAGTAGAAGTGATTTATTATCAATACGATATATCTATCATTCTTTTCGAATTATTTGCAGGGAAAAGCTGTAAAGTCCGGCACAGAGTCTCACCAGAAGTATTACCGGGGCCCCCTGCGGACTTCTCTGAAAGTGATGATTCTCTTGAGACGCTTCGCCAGCTCGATCGGGCGCATTCGTACTGGGCCTTGTCAAACGACTTCGATCATGTGTAGCGCACAGAATTTCGCGACTCGATATTCACTGCGTCATTCGGTGTGTGGCCTAGTTTTGCACCGGCGCGCATAGGTGCCAGGATGGACACAACGCCAACTCTCTAACCACGGACTTCAACGGCGTTGCCAACTTCAACGAGACGTTCCCGCTGTTCAACTGGTATGTGATGGAAGCGGATGACACCCGCTATAAGACGACGGGCATCCACGCCGTCTACGACGCGGGCGGCCCTGCCGACGGCTCAACCTACTGCGGGCCTGCGAATGGCGCCAGGGCATGCGGAACTTCGACTGCATACACTTACATGGCCAACACCTTTGAGACGGTTCCTCTGCCTGCCGATCTGTCCGTGCCCGGCGCGGTCTATTGTGCCAAAGCGGATTGCTCGGCGGAAGCCGCCGGGTTCGCGGCCGGCACGGCGAAGCCCAGTTCATCCACCGTTTCCACCGACCGCATCGATCCACCGTGGGTTACCGCCGAGGGTTGGTCGGGCTTGACTGGCCTGAGTAACTGGATTGATTTCGGCAAAGCGCCGTATGCATTCTGCCCGCCGGCCTGCGCCACCGTCACCTTTACTCCCGCGGGAGCCACCACGCCCACGACCACCCAAGTGGCCGAGAACGGCGGTATCTATGGACTGGTGCAATATGCCTCGACGCGCCCCTTTGATGATGCGTCGCAAATGATACAACAGCCCTGGGAGCCGAACGTTCCGAACGTCACCATCAACCTCTACCAGAAAGGCTTTGCAGCGGATGGCGTGACGCCAACCCTGACCTTGGTGGACACGACCCAATCCAGCAGTTGGGATAACTGGGCGCAAGAGTTCTACCCGAACTACACCGACTCTGCTACCGGCACTCCCTTGCCGTATATGAACTGCCCCAGCCAGGGCACGGATGCCAGCGGGACGCCGAACCAGGACCTGTTTTACTTCACGCTGTTTGATCAGCCGAATTACCTTGACCGGTACAACTCTCTGCACAATGGGGGCACGCTGCACGCGCTCCCGTATAACTCCCAGTTCAAGTGCTATGACGCGATGAAGATCAACAACCAGTTCCAGCCGGCGCCTTACGACGGCAAATACTCGTTCCCGAGCTCGCTCGGCATCAACCCCGCGACCGGAAAGCTGGTTTCCACCGTCGGATCGACCAATGGCGTAACCGCCACGATGGCCGGGACAAATTGCACAATCTGCGTCGCGAATCCCGATTCGACTGACAAGTATCGCTACGGCACTCCCATGCTGCCCCCCGGCAAGTACGTGGTGCAAGTGATCATGCCGCCGGGCTATGAGGTTTATAAGGCGGAAGACAAGAACCTGCTGATAGGCGACAACTTCATCGCGCCGGTCACACAGCAATTCGGCGGGCTGGGTACGGGCATCTTCATCATTCCCCGACCAGGCCTCCGTGGCTTCCATGTACGACGAAAGCGCCGCGGGATTCAACCCCACCAACTACCAGGACGAGACTACGGCCTTTGCGACGAACGAGGAACTCTCAGGCGTCCCAGGCTTTCCCGGCTATCACTACGTGCAGCACCGCTGCGCTTCATGCAGCGACGCCAACTCAAACCGCTTCGGTGGGAGCCCATAGCGAAATGCTGCTGATGTGGAAGCCCGTCCGGCTGCAGGGTGCTGGGGCCGTATCGTCCATCATCAACGCCAATGCCATTCCGGCGGGCAAGCTGCTCGATCCCTGGCGCCGGCATGTCAACTGCCTGTTCGGCTTGTCGTTGGCAGGTGTGCCGACCACGACGACCAGCGGCGCAGGTTCGTATGATCCAACCGGCGCCTTCAGTTGCCCTGACACGGGTTGGAATTACTTCAACGGCCTGCCCAATGCTCCGCAGATTGACCGCTTGCCACTCGAGGCAACCGTGGGTTGGGACGCTACACAGAATGGCAACCTGGCTGAACAGTTGCAAGAGCCCTCGCTGATGGGCGCGTATGAGGGAGCGGGGATTACGGTTCTGGGGAAGGGCGTAGATTTCCACGGACTGAACCCATGGAGCGACGGCAATGAGGGCGGAGCGTTCCCAACAGGTACAACCCTGCTCACGGGAGTGGGACCTGATCCGACTGCCCTCGCTACGGGCGATGCCAACCCGCTCTGCCGCACCCAGAAACGATAAAAATAGGGCAAATTTCTAAGTCGTTGAATATAAATTGTTTATACATTATTTTTGCTGCAGATAATTACCCTTCCATGGCGCACTATTGATTCATAGTGTCCTTCTCAGTCCGGAATCTCGACGAACCTTGAGAAGAAACACCCGTAACCCTTTTGCTGTCTAATATCTGCAAAGAACTCAAGTAGAATCTGTTCTTTACAGCGACACCCTTCTCGTATCTCGTTGAAAACAAGATCCTTCCTTACAGAACCCTCCAGGGGGAGGGGGTACTCAATGGGTCCGAATCACCACCACTGGGCCTCCCCTGCCGCGGGTGACGGCTGCAATGATCGCTAGCCCGAACCAGACCAGGAGTAAGACTACCGCGAAGCCCGACAAGGTATAACCCTGGGACGCTGCTGGGTTAGGCATGTCACCGTTGGGTCTTCTTCACGCAGGACGTCGTCGGCTTCACCTTCATGGCGAGGGCGCAGGTTCGTTCCCGTCCGGGAGACAGGATCTTCCCTAAAAAGTACCGCTGAATAGACTGGCGACGAGAGAGGCCGTTTGGCCGCCAGCCTGAAGTCACTCTTTATTGCCGTTAGCTACAGTTCGGTCTGCATGAGCATCGAGCGTACCGAGTTCCGCCAGCTCTGCAGCACCGTGCGATCGCCGAGCTTTAACTGGGTGGCAGCTTCTTCCAGCGTGATGCGGTCGGTGTAAAGCGCATCGGTCACTCGATCGGCCAGGTCAGGAAGATAGAGACTCAATCCGCCTTGTTCCTTGATCGCCCGCTTCACTGCGCTCTGCTCATAAAGTTCGAATTTGCGGGCATCGCCGAAGTACCCGTTGCGAATCACATGGACAGTTCCAAGAGGCATCGACTCCAGATACGACTCCAGAAGCTCAAGGCTGTCGCGCTGGCGGTTTATTATCCATAAAGTTACCAGGCGCCTTTCCAATTCCTTGAGCGAATCCAGAAGGATAGCTCCATGTTGCCGAACCGCTTCATTGTTGCGGGCCGGCGTGTTGATGACATACGTGCTGTGCGGATCGGCCTCGAAGGTGTTTACCAGGCTTATCCAGCCATCTTCCTGGTCCAGGTCCACAAGTTCGCTTTCCACCGATCTTCCATACGACTTCCAGACATCCGGATTGGCCAGATCCGTCTCCATCAGTTTCACAAACCGGTTGGCCGAGGTCAGATAGTCGAGCACCGCCATGGTGGCAATCGATTTGCCAACTCCGCCTTTACTTCCACTAACAAGCACAATTGGGGAATTCATCAAAGGCTATCCTCATCAAAGTCCGGTTGCTCAGGAATGAGAGAATCAGCGCCCACCTGCGCAATTCCTCACATCCTAGTCTGATCATCCTTATCATAACTGTAACAGGGGATTGGCACCGGAGAACATGCGGTGCAAAACGCACCTGGAATGCTGGCCGGACGCGGCATCGCAAAAGGAAAAGCACGATTTGGAAGTAATACCTGAAACGTAATCGTTTGGGTTCATTTCCCTCGAGTTATCCGATGATTCGCAGGTTGGAACCGAGTTACATGGTCCTGCGGCCACTCTAAGGTCGAGCGGGCAATTCCGTGGATTGCGGGCTCGACGCGTGATCTTCAAGCCGGGTTATGTGTACGCTGGCCTGCGTCTCAGGGACGGTGCCATCGTTGACCTGTACTTCTTGCGGCTTACCCTGTATTAAGATGCGCTGCACGGCTCTGCCGCGCGCCGGGACTAGCACCCTCTGCGTGGCCGTGTTCCCGTCTGAGCGAACCGTGACCGGAACTTCCGCCGCGGCATATCCGCTGTTGGAAATGTTGACAGCCACTAACCACGAACCCGGCGCGGGAGAACTGGGGAAGGCGCTGTCAATCGTCAGGTCGGGCAGGCCCTTGTCGGCATCCACCCAGTCGGCGAAAAACCAGTGCAGATCACGGCGAGTCCCTGCCTGCTCCAACAGTCGCTCAATCGAACTGCGGCTGGAGTCTTTCGCGTAATCTTGTACGGGGTCGTAAGCACGCAGCGCAGCGGAGAGAGTGGCGTCGCCGGCCACGTCCCTCAGCATCCACAAGATGTATGTAGCCTTGGTGCGGTAATAGATAGGCGAAATGGCGTCGGCCACCGGTTGGCCAGCGCTTTGTCCGGGGCTCTCCGGTTCGACCAGCGCCAGCGCTGAACGAGTGGACTCAAGCGTACCCAAAGCCTGCTCGCGGCCGCGCTGTCTTTCAATCCAAAGCGTGCCTATGAAGTGGGCCACGCCCTCGCTCAACCATGCGCGCGGGGACTGCATCCAGGAGTGGGTCAGTGCGTGGGCCATAATGCCGTCCAACTGCTCGGCGCTGGCCTGGTGGATTGAAGTCACAAGAAGTGCGCCAGTTTCAAATGGCAAATCCGCTGGGTTGGGCAGGTCAAGAAGTGTCAGCTGCGCGCGTGGCCGTTGGCCCAGCCAGCCCTGCAAAAAAGGCGTAACCGCAGCCGTAGCCGTGGCCCAGTCTGCGGCGGCCAAATCGTCTTCCGGCAGAGTCCAGACGATGGTGTTGGTGGCCGCGTGCGCGGTGCGCGCGGCAACAAAAAGGCTGGGCGCCTCAAAGCCAAGAATCGCCGAGCCCGTATCCGTCGTCGCTACACCGGGCACGTCGATCCCCGCGGCTGCGTTGTCGGTAATGGTCAGCGGTGCAGGATGGCCGTTCACCAATGCAATTGTTGGCGGATGTCCGTGGGGGAACTCGACCGTAAGCCGCAGCCGAAAGCGCGCGCCGGCAATGCGCAGTTTGTGCTCGCCCATTTCGTCAAAGAGCCGCGCACCGTCGCCCAGGATAACGGGCACCGCCGTGACCGGGTACCAAACCACATTGCCAAAGCCGCGCAGGCCTGTAAAAGCTACTCCGATCCCGTCCCAGTCGGAGTGCATTGCCACGTCCTCAGGGGTCCCGATGGCCAGCAGACGCTGGGCGGAAGGGGCGATGGCTCCGGAGTAGGAAACGTCGAGTTGGATGCTGTGGCCCGGCTCGAGCGGCGCAGCCAGCGGAATGGCAGCCTCGTGCAGTTGGCCGGTGTGGTCTGCGTCGGAGTTTAGAGTCGCCACGGGGAAACTCACATCGTGCCCGCCCGCGCGAATTCGCTCCCAGTTCAGCGAAGAAGATATTTGCAGTGGAACGTGGTTGAGCGGAGTCTTGCCGTCGTTGCGGACCCCCACAAGCGCGCGCACCGCAATCTGCTGGGCGGCCGAACGTATCCGCACATCCATATCGAAGTCTGAAAATGTCACCGCTTCCCGTTCAGCGTCTGTGGCAGAGGGCGCGGCGGCCATCTGGGCTCCCGGCGATGTTGCCGTCGGGCCCGGCCTGTTGACGGTCTGCCCATTCTCGTCTATCGACCTGGAAAGGATAACCTTGCCCGTGGTTTGGGAACTCTGCGCAGCGCAGCAGGAAGCCGTTATGGCGGCAAGCGCGAGGGTCTGGCCGATAGCGAGCTTCATGATCCAAGGCCTTTCTGTTTTCTTGGTTTGGACGTGGCCCCTGTCGTGGGGAGAGCCTGCACTTTTGTGGCGTTGCGGCGTTGGCGTGAGGCCTCATAAAGCACCACCGCGCCGGCCGCTGACACGTTGAGCGAACTGACGCCGCCAGCCATTGGAATGCGCAGCAAATGGTCGCAGGTGCGGCGCACCAGGTCGTGCAGTCCCGCGCCCTCTCGCCCCAGCACAATTACGCAATCTCCAGTCAGGTCGAATTGGTCGTAGTCAGACGTGCCCCGTTCGTCGAGGCCGATGATCCAAAGGTTCTGGCGCTTCAGTTCTTCGAGCGCCCGCACCAGGTTGACAACGCGAGCGATTCTCAAGTGTTCGGTCGCGCCGGCGCTTGCCTTTACCGCTACCGGGCTCAGTGGCGCAGAGCGCCGTTCAGTCAACACCACGCCGTCCACTCCGGCACCGTCGGCCACGCGCAGCAATGCGCCCAGGTTCTGAGGGTCTTCGACGCCATCGAGTGCCAGCAGCAGGCGAGCGGTCTTGGACTGGCCCACTGCGGGCTCGAACAAGTCCTCGATGTCTAGAAACTCCTGCGGGTGGACCACAGCTACAACACCCTGGTGCGCGGGCGTCTGCGCCAACTGCGTCAACTGCTCGCGCGACTCCTGGCGTACGCGAACGCCGGCTTGTCGGCAAACTGCCACCAGCCTCTCCACGCGCTCGTCGTTGCGCTCGCGGGCCACCAGAACATGGTCAAACCGCCTCCGCCCGGCCTTGAGCGCCTCTTCCACCGGGTGAACCCCGTACAGAACTTCCATGAAGGATAGTGTAGTTGGTCGGCGCTCGAAACCCGCGGCAGATGCTGGAATTGATGCTGATGGTCTCATATACGTTACCGTTTGACCTGGTCGTCACCGAGCCGCTACACTTCGCCGCAGAGAAGGGATCACTCGACCGTGGAAGACAGAATGCTCCGAAATTATCCTGCAGACATCCGTCGTCGCAACGTCTTGAAATCTATCGCGGGCATCGCGGCGGCAAGCGCACTGCATCCATCGCTGGAAGGCCTGGCGCAGCCGGCGGCAGAATCGGTTAACTCGATTGGCCATATCGCTCCACCGCCTGCGGGTTTGGCGACTTATGAGTTATGGGAGTTCAAGGTGCAAGTGCGCGAAGAGGGACTGGAGAAGTCAAGCCCCTATCATGCGGCTGAAATCGCGCTCGATGCCGTGTTCACGCTCCCCTCGGGCAAGACGATGCGCGTGCCGGGGTTCTATAGCCAGGACTACATAGCCAGCGATTCCGGAGCCATGCCCGTGGATGGCTCGAAAGGCTGGCGTGTCCGGTTTTCGGGCCCTGAAGCCGGAGCTTACAAGGGCAAAGTCGAGTTGCGAGTGAAGGGCAAGCTAGTGGCTTCGCGCGAACTGCCGCCGTTCACTCTCGCCAAATCGAAGAACCACGGCATCATTCGCGTCAGCCGCACCGCGCCTCGCTATCTGGAGTTTGAAGACGGCGAAGGATATTTTCCCGTTGGGCAAGATGTGTGCTGGACAACCGATGTCACCAAGTCCATTCCAGGCGCAATCTGTGCCGCCGAGACGCTTCCCTGGGACAAGGCTTACTCGCGCTGGTTCGGCCGCATGGGTCAGAGCGGCGCCACCTGGGCGCGCGTGTTCATGAAAGAGAGCTTCTTCATTGACTCCGGCGAGCCGTGGGCCTGGGAGTTGGAGAAGGCGTGGCGGCTCGACCAAGTTCTGGATTTAGCGCGGAAAAACAACATCCATATTTGTCTCTGCTTCAACCCCGAGAGAAGCGACGAGGGAACCGCCTACAAGGGCTCCATGGATATTTTCCGCGCCTCAAACACGGCATGGGGCCGGCTGCTGGCTTCGCAGCAACTTACCTATGACCAGTTCTTCCTGAACCCGCTCACCCACGAGATGTACCGGGACAAGATTCGGTATGTTGTGGCGCGATGGGGGTACTCGACAAACATCTTCTCTTGGGAGTTCTGGAACGAGATTGAATCTGTCGAGCCCAAGGAGGGAATCTTTGCCTGGATGCGGGAGATGACTGCTCACCTGCGCTCGGTTGATCCGTGGCATCACCTCATCAAGTCCAGCGCTCACCACGAGTGGTCGCCGGAATTCTGAGGTGAGGACGATGGCGACCTCAACGACGTGCATCCTTATTTCGGCTGGGCGGGCTGGGACGGCACCCGAAACCTCGGCGCGTTCCTGCCGGAGTTCTCTTCCGGCGTTTATGCCACCGGCCGCCCCTTCATCGTCGGCGAAACGGGCATCGCCCGCGAAGTCTCCACTCCTCTCGGCCTTGCCGGCGACCTTGCTGACAAGGACACCACTTGCTTCCATGTGCACGAGGCGCTTTGGGGCGGGCTGTTCAGCGGGGCGGCCGGAACGGGAATGGTGTGGTGGTGGGATGAGCACGTTGACCTGCACGACGGCTACTTCCGCTTTAGGGCCATCGCGAACTTCGTCGCGGACATCCAGTTCAATCACGAGAACTTCGTCCGCGGCGAGACCGCCGCTGTTTCCACCGATGAACTGCGATTCTTTGAGCTGACCGGCAAGCACACGCGCTTGTTATGGCTTCGGCATCGCGACTTGAGTTGGTATGGGCTGGCCGTGGAGAAGAAGATCCTGAAGCCGGTTGAGACTTCAAGCTTGACCTTGGCGGGCGTTGCGCCAGGTACTTACCGCGTCGAGTTCTGGTGCCCGGAGGAAGGCAAGCTGATCAATCGCGCGGAGATTGCGGCAAAGGGTTCGTCGCTTGAAGTGCCGCTGCCGGAGATCAGCACCGAACTGGCTTTGAAGGTGAGGCCGGTCAGTCATTCCTGATTGCTGCGTGGAGGTCGATGAGCCGGTCTGGCGCCAAGTCTTTTCGAGCCGTCCTGGAGCCGCTGCGGGGTGGACTGGGCTGGGTGGTCGCGCGCGTTCCTTTTGAGGTCGCGAAGGCGTGGCCGGAGCGGCGCGGGCTGCGCGTTCGCGGCGAGATTGAGGGCTATGCCTTTCGCACTTCGCTGTTCCCCTACTCGGACCGGGAGGGGCACTTTCTGCTGGTGAACAAGAAAATGCAGGCAGCGGCCGGGGCCGCTGTGGGTTCGCAGGTGCGCATCAGCCTGGAGCCTGACCTGGAAGAGCGCGTGGCCAAGGTGCCGCCGGAGCTGGCTGTGGCCTTGAAAGAGGACCGGCGGCTGCGGAAGTACTTCGACGCGCTGAGCTACTCGATGCGCAAGGCGATTGGCGACTGGGTCAGCGAGCCCAAGGGCGCCGCGGCTCGCGAAAAGCGCGCTGACATGATGGCCGAGCGGCTGCTGCTGACATTGGAGGGCGAGAAGGAACTGCCGCCGATATTGCATGTGGCCTTCCAGCGCGAGCCCCTGGCGCGGAAGGGATGGAACGCCATGACTCCGCTTCAGCGGCGCAGCCAACTGCTGGCGATTTTCTATTACCAGACGGTAGACGCCAGGGAGCGCCGGGCCGCCAAGGTGGTGGAAGAGGCCTTGCGGATGGCGCGGAAAGCGACGGCGAAATAGGGGCCACCCAGGTTCCGGGCCAGTCTGGTGGTAGTCGGCCTCAAGGCATGGCACGGGGGGCTAGTGGGTAGGTGCATCTTCCTTTCATACTCATTGCCCCCCCCACCCCGTCTCTGTAAGGAAGTGACTCCTTTTCAGCGAGATACGGTGGGGGTTTCGTTGTAAGATTAGATTCTGTTGGAGTTCTTTGCAGAGAATAGACAGCAAAGGAGTTACGGGCGTCTTTCTTGGAGCTTCTAGCTTCTAGCTCCTAGCTTTTAGCTTCTACCCCTGCAATTCTGCTTCTACCCACACTGGTCGTGAAGGACACTATGAATCCATTGTGCGCCAAAGGAGGGTAATTATATGCAAAGTGGCGGGGGGGGGTTCAGGGGGTAGGGGTTAAGG
>OCZT010000434.1_pt1 | contig 41219 bp, 40 predicted proteins | sample 1539031 | NCBI WGS metagenome assembly OCZT01 (sample SAMEA3539308, study PRJEB22396) | soil metagenome | biome: tundra; feature: field; material: soil | place: USA | collected 2010-05 | depth 0.15 m
TATATTGACTTTTAGTTTAATTTGTTTTTTTACATTAGCAAATGTTGTTAATTCAAATGTCTTAGGTCAGGAACTTCCATTGAGGATTGGAATAAAGGTTGGTTTCCCCCAGGTTGCCGGTTTAAACCTTGAATTCGTGACACCACTTTTGAATAAAAGATTGGCTGTAGATCTGGATTTAAGTTATCTTCCATTAAATCGAAATGTGACTACCTTAACTTACACCAATTTTGCATTGTTTGCGAATTACTATTTTTTCAATGAAGGACGAGGGCTTTACGGAGGATTGGGTTACAGCAGGATGGGGTTTGATGTTACAAAAGATGTAACTTTCTCAGATGGCACAACCCAAAAAGGGAAAGCCAACCTCGGTATTAATTCCTTAAACTTAAAAATTGGCGGAAAACACGGAAAATTATTTTACTTCAGGTGGGAGCTTGGCTGGAGTTTAGGCTTAAGTTCACCGGCTTTTGAAGTAGTAGCTACCAAGAATGGCGTTACAAAGATTGAAAGTTTTACTTCACCAATTAAAGGCAGCGGACCTATTGCAGATATAGGTTTTGGATTTTCATTTTAATTACTTAGGCTAAGACATTTCATCCAGATTTTATTTATTTTACCTAAAAATAGAAATTCAGAGAGGGTGTCTAAATAGGCACCCTTCAAATGTCAGCGTATAAGATTTCTGTATTACTCTCGACTTAATCTAACAGTCAGGGTTTGAAGTATATTTGAATAAAACTCTTTTTCTTAAAAACTTTGACATCCTGGTAATCTTGGTTTGTAACATTTTGAGAAATCACCTTTGGTGTTCAATCTTCATGGTACAAGAAACTAACCAAACTGATCGGATAGCTATCTCTTATAAATTAAATAGTCAATGGTTTAGTTTTATTTGTCCCTTAAAAAGTACAAAACTCTTAATTTTTTCAGGGATCTCCGCAAAATATTTTTCCTTAAACATGGCGATTGAGTCGGTATTAAAATTAAAACTGACCAATAGCCCTTTAGTATCTAAGGCATAATAATGGTGTACGTAGGATATTATTCCTTTAGTTTCTCCTTTTTTAAGATAAATACATTGATTTCCAATTGCATAATAATAGTAAGGATAAATAAAACGCAATTCTGTTTTATCCTTGTAATTTGTAAGAATGCTATCATAATAATTTTTTACATAAGATTCCCTGAAATAAAAAAATGTAGTGTCTTTCCCATCGTCATAAAAACTGCTATCAAGCTGGCCTGTTTCTCTAAGGTCTTCAGGAGTTACAATACTATCGGCAGGAACATAATTCCATTGAATGCCTCTGGATATTTTTTTATCAGAAAATTTAGAATAATTACAGGCCGGTTTAATAAAAGGGATAAAATAATCCACAGTATCATTATTTTTTAATAAAAAAGTCACCTTGGAAAGTTTGCTATTTAAGGTTTCAATTGAATAAGTTACTGATATTGATTCTTTATTCTTGGGCTTATTACAAGCTAAAAGAAAAAACATTATTGATATTACTAATAAGCCAGTTCCTGTTTTCATACTAACTTATTTTGGTTGTATTTAACTTATTGAACTTTTGCTTAGGATTAGTTATCAAACATCTTCAAATTCTTTTGGATATTGAATAATCCCTTTTTACATTTTTCAATCCGTTTTCTACCAGTTCAATACTGAATAAAATATTCTGAACATAAAACTAAAAAGTTGAATGTTTATTTTATAGTATTAATTAATTGTTTTATCGTTTTTTGTATTCTTTAGGGAATACAATGCCACATATGTATCTAAACCGACTCAATCAAAATGACGATCTATTGTTTTTGGTGATGCAACAGCCTTAACTCATGATAATCTGATTCAATTATCCTTAAGGCATCGAACAGAAAAGCCGCCGGGCTTATAACCTCCTCCTCTCACTACACTTCCTACATTGCAATCCATATAGCTTCGCCAGGCGTAGGTGGAATCCTCTTCCGTACGTGACCACCAGATACCGTAGCTGCCAATTCCGACATATGTGCCAGCCAGGTCACGACTGCCACCCGGGAGAGCTGAAAAACCGGTTTCATTGGTAGCACTTTTATTTGGATTTGCCCAAATGGTTGTCCCGGTTTCTTTTAATTTGCCTCCGGCAACCAGATCACCTCCAAGATAAGTTGTTAAAGTAGTCCATTCTGCAAAAGTAGGTACATGCCATCCGACGGGGCATACATTTTTACCACCATTACTTGAAGAATCTACAGCAAACCAGTTATAAAGTGCGCCGAAGCTTAATTTATAACTTGCTTCATCATTATTATACCAGGAAAAGCCAGGTGTAACTAAAGAAGCCCAGGTATTAATATCCGCAACCAATGGTATTGGCGTATTATCATTGTATTTGGTTGTTCTGAGATTCTCCACCATCCATATTTGAGTACCAATGGTTACTGTGTTGTAAAGATTGAGGTCCAGATCGGTAACTGATAAACTTGTTGCAGGGGTAGTGAATGAAAAATCATTTCCATATCCTGTTCCTGCACTATTAGTGGCATAGGCCCGGAGGTGATATGTAGTGTAGGCTGACAACCCGGTAATGTTACTGACGAAGCTTCCTGTTGATAAACCGTCAGTTGTATGGCTATCGTTGATCACAGGATTTACGGTTGTATTCCAGCATACTCCCCTGGCTATTACAGTGTCTGTTCCTTCACTGGTTACATCGCCTCCGCAGATTGCAGTAGTCTGAGTAATTGCAGATACAGCACTGGTTGTAACAACAGGAGGAGTAGGATTTTTTTTCTTGCAAGAGTTTGTTAACAGAATTGAAAGGCATAATATTATTATACCTGAAATTTTAAAAACGTTTTTCATATTGAATTAAATTTGGCTCAATTTTACCTGATAAGTCTACTCTGCAAAGATATAAACGATTGAATGGAATATTAATTGTTCTGATAAAAATCCATCAGCGCATTTTTAGCTCATGATTTAAATGTTGACGGTGTTGCAACAGGCTGTATAGATCGCTAATACAACAAAGGCCACAATGAAATGCAGCTTATTTAGTCTGACCCGGATTCTTATTGTTGTCAATCATGAAGCTGTCGGGGTATCCCAAGGCTGCAAGTTTAGGATAATATTTAAAGATCTCTTCCCTCGTTTTGAATCCTGTTATAAAAACAATGTAATATTCCCATTCCTTGACTATCTCAACAGGAAGATTAAGTTTGGAATTTATTCTTCTTTGCGCACGCAGAGCTTCTGCTTTGCTGTGGAATATTCCGACCTGAAGGTTAATTGTAGTTTGGGCCAAAACAGGTTTTGCTTCCTCCGTGAGAGGCAAAATGATTTTTTCGCTGGCTACTTTTACAGATGTATCCTTCTGAATGAGATTCTGAGAATTAACATTTCCCATTTTATTAGGACGGAATATCCATATAATTTTAATTCCCAGCAAACCGAGTGTCGGAAGGAGCTTTTCCATGTCCTCATAACTGGTGAACTCTGTTATCCGCACTTTAAAATACCCGTCTTCAGGTTCTATAATCACGGTTTTATTTAGCAGATCAGAAAGCCTCTGTCTCAATGACAAAGCATTTGATTCACGAAGGTATGCTCCAACCTGAATCACCATATCAGAACTGAAAGTTTCAGAAGGTTTTAGAACGAAAGTTTCTTTTGCCCTGGAAAGTGTATCCTGAGTATTAATAATAATTTCACTGAAAGGTTGGTCGATAATCATTCCTTGTCGAATGATCGGAGATGAAAAAGCGCAGCTACATGAGATAATAACTCTAAAAACCAAAATTATCAGAAAACTCAGGTAACGGTTATTCATGCAATGCTCGTCAGGTGATGTTTCTTAAATTCATTGTAACAAATTTATACTATTTTCAGCAACAGACAGTTATATTTGGTAAAGATATTTTATTGGTCTGTGAATTTCCGCAACTGATATTGAAATTCTGTTAGGTTGCCCTGAATTAAAAAATCTTAGATTTGCAGATGAACATTTCCTATTCTGTAAACGTTAATTTCAGGATATCGGTTTGTGCGGAAATAATGCATCACCTTTGCCCTTCATATCATCCAATGTTTTAAGGCATTGTTCCGGTGTGTGTGGAACCAGGTCTTACTCAAACAATAGAATTAAGACTACTTAAACATTAAAATCAGGACAGTTGTTCAATAAAATAGCTTTTCTTTATGACACCCGGTTTAAATTATGCAGAGTTATTCTTCTGATTAATTGGCTCTTGAAGAGGTATCGTTCATGTAATTGTTATTATCCTCTTCTTTGGACTTACTGAATTCCAGGTGGCCAAACTTGTACATAAAACTTATACCGAAGGACCTTAATGGCATCATCCTGATATTTGTAGATGTATAGCCTTCTGTGGAAATTGTTGACAATTGTCTCACATATTCGCTGAATGGATTTGTTGCCGTAAATCCAAAGCTGGCTTTTTTATCCCAAAACAATTTCCTTAAAGCAAAAGTGTAAATGAAGAACTGCGGATTTTTCCCTTGTATATTTTGTGATGGCGAACTGTAGAAGCCAAATAGTTCAAAGACTAGATCTTTATTGAGCTGATAAGTTGCATTCAGGTTTAACCTGGCCCTGACTCCGGTTGATTGGTTTCCTATGTTAACATTGCTTATTGTATAACGCTGAGAAACCATAAGATTTCCACGAATGTTTAATTTGGTTGTTAAAGGATAGGAACCCGATATACTTATACCTGTATTGTATTCCCGTCCTATATTCTGATTATTCGTCACGGACACGTTAGAATAAGTTGAATCGCCGATCAGATAAGTAGGGTAAAAGGTAGTCACCTGTTTTACATCCTGTGTGTTTATACGTTCAATTAATGAGATGTAAATATTTCCTCCCTTTTTAAATGTGCCGCTGTAGCCCAATTCAAAATTATTGCCTATCTCGGGTTTTAACAATGGATTACCGGTTGAAATATTATAAGGGTCGCTAAGATTAACGTATGGATTAAGTTCCCTGTACTCCGGACGCTCAATTCGCTTGCTGTATGCCAGTTTCAGTGATTGGGTTTTGCTGAAATCATGAGATAAAACTACAGAAGGTACGAAGGTTCCATATGCAGGTATGGAGGTATTCGGGAAATCTATTTTGACATCAGTTTGTTCATATCTTGCTCCTGCCTTAACATTTAGCCAGTTCATGATTTTAAAGTTAGCAGAAAGATATCCTGCATACACTTTCATCGTATATTTCAGGGCGTAAGATTGATTCGAATCGCTAAGGTACTGGTTAAGGGTAGGGTCGTAAGTACTTACATTGGCAATGCTGTTAATATTCTCGTTTACCATCTTTGCACCTGTCTCAACTAAGAAGTTTTTAGTCACGGGATGAGTATAGTCGATTGAAAAGTTCATTTCATCATCTGTTCCGGGGTTCGTGCTGGATGATCCGGAGAATGGGATTGTCTGCCCTATGTATGATTGTGATTGAATATAATTGCTGTTGGGTCTTCCATTGCTTGCATTGTAAGCGATATCCAATTCCTGCCCTTCATTTTTGAACTTCTTTTTGTAGTCCAGGCTATAGTCGATTGATCCGATTCTGAAGCGACTGTCTGAGTTACGCAGAGTAAATATATCTGAAACCGGGTTTGATAAATAATCTGTTGTAAGCTGTTCCTGGTTCGTCAGCCCCTCGTTACTGTTGCCAAACTGATTATATCCCAGAGAACCTGTAATAATATCATTTTTTGTAATATTCCAGTCAAATCCGACACCGGAACGAAAGCCATTTCTTATAAAATCTGTGCGACTTGACTGCAACATATTAGTAATTGTTTTAGCGACGGTATCTTTCGCAAATCGGTTCTGTGAATAGGGCATTACAGATTTTAATGCAGCATTGCCACTAAAAAAAGTATTAATTCCGAAATTATTATGACGTATATTCAGGTTCAGAGAACCATTCTCAAGTCTGGAACCGGCAGATAGGTTGATATTACCATTTACTCCCTGCATCTTGTTGTCAAAGAGAATAATATTGATGATTCCGCCTGTGCCCTGTGAATCGTATTTTGCTCCGGGATTAGTTATCGCTTCCACGCTTTTGATCTGACTGGCAGGAATAGATGCAAGAGCATCGGCCAGGCTGTTACCAAAAACACTTGAGGGTTTGCCGTTGATCAGAAACCGGATGTTGGAATTACCCTGTAATTCAACATTTCCGTCAATATCGACAGTCACCTGTGGTACCTTCTTTAGTACATCAATGGCTGCACCACCCTGAGAGGTAATATCATTAGCTACATTATATACAATTTTATCTATTTTGTTTTCGACAACAGGTTTATCTCCAACTATCGTCACACTTTGAAGCGACTTCATTGAAGGAGAAAGAGAAATGGTTCCCAGGTTGACTGAACGTTTATCATTTGTTAAGCTTATATTGTCTAATATCAGCTTTTCATAACCAATAAACTCTATGTTTATTATGTAAGTGTCAACAGGTACATTGGAAATTCCAAATGCTCCTTTAGCATCGGCAATGGTTCCTGTTATAACTTTTCCCGACTGTTTGTTTATTAAAGTGATTGTGGCATATTCAAGTGGTCCGTTGGTGGATTTATCAAATACCTTACCGGAGATCGTTGTATTTGTTTTTGTCTGAGCATTAAGAGAAATACAAAGGATAAGTTGAATTGTTAAAATAAAAATGAAAGGTCTCATGTTAGATGAATTCATAATGAACAAAATTTAGTTAATAAATGTAAACTAAAAAGCAGGTGCTAATTGCTTGTGCAAAAGAATGAAAAGAAAATGAAGATAGCTTGCCGGGAATGTTAAATAACATTAATAGGATTGTTAATTAAAATTAACAATCAGACCTTTCAGAAACGAATATTCCATGGTTTAGATTAACTTGCTTCTACCATTTCAGGCAGAAACCGATCTGATTTCCATTCTGAACAAAAGTAAGTTCAGTTTTGTTTTTTGATTTTTCAGGCAATGATTTATCCGGCTCAGGATGTGTTTTATTATACTGATTAACAACCTGTTTTCCACAAAGATATCCCATAATTCCACCTACGAAAACATCAGAGGCCCAATGTTCATGCTCAGTTAACCGTGATATGCCTACTAATGTCGCTGCTGAATAGCAAATAACAGGGATTGCTTTAATATCCTTGTATTGGGTTGCAAATACGGTAGCTATTGAAAATGCAGTGGCTGTATGACCCGATGGAAAAGCATCAAAGGCTGAAACAGGTTTCCGGGTAGCCGGGTTCTGATCCCATGCTGCAAATGGTCCATACCATTCACCTCCTTCTTTTTTGCTGAAGGTATAGTCTGCAAGGGGTCTCTCTCTTCCTGTAAGAACTTTTATTATGTTAACCCACACACCTGATGTGATCATGGCCTGTGTAGCCAGTAAACTAGTCTGAACCCCCTTTTCATTTTTCCACGCAGCACTAAGTATTCCTGTCGCTAAAACTGAATAGACGCCCCAATTCCCACCAAACATGGTAATAACGGGGGAAGATTTATTTACCCATTTATGATCCTGCTTCTGAACACGCGCCCATTCGTCTATTTCACCGTCAAAATGGAAGAGCGCCACAGTAATGCCAACTGCAGCACCGGTCATTATCCATTGTTTAGCATTTAGCCTGAAAGGCGAAGTCGCCTGAACTTCAAAATCTTTTAGCAGCGATGGTATATATCCTTTCCGGGAGCGAAAGGAGAAGATACTGTCAGCTTTATAAAAACTGGCTGAGGGTTTTTGATTATCAGCTTTGTCAGGATCTGAATGATGTATTGTCGCAGAATGAGTATTCAGAGAATCTGGTATCTGCGGACCAGCCTGACAGAAAATACCATTGCAACTGAGAGAGACTAATCCCCACACAATAAATTTATATCTGATCTTCAAAATATATTTATGAGCCAATTTATGAAAACTATTTTTCTCTATCCTTAAGAATTTCCTGTTTAAAAATCAATCTGAATAATCAGGATGTTTTCTCGTTAAGGATTTCATTCATTAACTTATCCCCACCATTCTGCCCGGAGACAAGTGGAACAGACTTGTCTCTTTTGGAATAACTTTTGGCCCCGGATGGTATATTTTTTCAATTTTCCTCGTAAAATTAAAATGGGGTATCCTGTGAACAGAATCATTATGACAGCTTAAGCAGTCTTCTGCCTTCGGGATAAAAGCCTTGGAAATGAAGGCTCCCTTATGGCATGCTTCGCAAGTAACTCCCTCTTCTTTCCTATAAGTTGCAGCAAAGAATGAGGAATCGAGTCCTCCTCCGGTAACATGGCATTTTAAACAAATCTGACTTTCCTGTGGATTTTCTTCTATGCCGGTTTTTTTTGCATATCCTATGGCTTTACCGGAATTAAGAATGTTGAAAGCATTTGAATGGGGACCATTTTTCATTATATTATATTGAAACCCCATTTTTTCATTATTATGACATTCTGAAGCACATTTTTCCATGCCAACAAAATGGTATTTTATTTTTTCCTGTAATGGAATACTCTTACTCCCGGTCATCAATGACAAATACTTTTCATCTGCCGCAGGTGTCTGATTTAATTGAGGGAGTCCGGTTAAAACGACAGGGCCTAAAACAATAGAAAGGAAGAGTGCCGGGATCTTTATATTTGTTTTCACCTGGTTAAATTAGTAACATAACAAATATAATATTTTCAACCAAGATGGTCTAAAATAGTTTATTTATCCGGCGGTTAGGAGACTCTGTGCCTGTTGTTTCAGGCGGCTCGTTTTTTTTGCCATTATATTATATTATGGCCTTTAAATATTCCTGTATTATTAATTGCTCTGATATGTCCGTCATATCTTAACTCACCGGGCGTTAATCCAGTAATAGTGGCTTTGGCAATATTATCGGCATAAACTGTCATGGAAACATCATAAATCCCAATATCGGTTACCACAGTAAACCGAAGATAGAAACTCTTATTTTTAAGGTTTTTAACCATTTTAAAACCTCTGATACTCCCTTCTGCTGTTGTTCCGCCTACACCATTCAACCCATATCTGTTCATAAATCCGGTTTGCAGAACTGCAGTAGTAGAATCTACTTTAATAAAATTCAAATCAGATAAGACCGGTGTTCTGTTTCCATATGGATTTTCCAGAAAATCGGCTACCAGGACAAAGTTTTTGCTTTTAAGCATAGTGTCTAAAACCTGAAAATTGACATTTTGCATATTCCTTCTTGCTTCTTTTCTATCCTCTTTTGACAGTTTTGCATCCTGTGAACTGCCGTAAAGTGAAAGCAGTAACAATACTGATATAATGATCGCTTTTCCCATTTTTAAACTTGAAGCATTCATACTCTTTCAGGTAAATTATTTCTGAGAATTATGCAAAAAATATGCCATAATGTGAAATTAAATTTAAATAAGTTTGTGAACGGATTACTTATAATAATGCTACAATTTTTGGAATAAAAATGAGTCCGCCGACAATTATCGCAATAATTGCAGAAATCAACACCGCGGCTGCCGCATAGTCTTTTGCTTTCATTATGATTTCATTCCATTCGGGATCAATAATATCTGCCAGCGATTCAAGGGAGGAATTCAGAAGTTCTGTGAGAAATACAAGACCAATCACAATTGCCAGCAATGACCATTCGTAATGATCAAGCTTCATGAATACTCCCATGACGATTGCAAATATTGCAGCCAGAAGATGAATTCGGGAATTATGCTCAAACTTAAACAGGGAAGCTAATCCGTTCAGAGCAAATCTGAAGCTTGCAATCCTGGATTTAAGTGAAAATTTTTTCTGGTTCATAGTGCAGTTATGGAAATCACTAATCTTTAAGGCACCTGACACTAAATCCTTGTTTTTTACTTATATAGTTTGTAATAAACTCAGAATCATTGAAATAGAGACCGATATACCACGTATCATCATAACTTAAATCTGACGCAGACCAGAAACTGGTAAAAGATAAAATTGAAGCATATGTACCTTCAAAATATCTTATGCCTGCTCCCAAAGCCGTAAATCCGCTACTGTTATCAGCCCCGGTATTAGGTGAAAGCCAATGAAATGTACCGGTTTCTTTTAATTTTCCACCTCCGGTGAGCGAATCACCCAGAAAATCTCTTAACGTCAGCCACTCCTGCTTTTCAGGAACATGCCACCCGGCAGGACAAATATTCCAGGTATTTATGGTATAGCCATTATATAATGCTCCATAGGTTTCTTTGTACGATACTGAATCATTATTATACCAGCAGAAACCGGGTGTTGTAAGATTCCCCCATGCCCCGGCATCGGTAATAAGTGGAATGTATGTTCCATTGTTGAATTGAGAAGTTTTCAGGTTTTCAGCCATCCATGTCTGAGTACCTATTTTTACTGTTTTATATGTATTCCCGTCAATATCCGTTAATGGAATGACCGGTTTGTCGGCTTTGTTGCAACCACAAAAAATTAATGCAAAAGTTGCCAGCAAAGGCATATAAAAAAAACTTCTTTTTGCTATTCCTTTATTCATTCTTTAATTAGTTCTGCAACTTCACAATATAGGACAGAAACTTATCTGTCTCTCTTTCAACACCCTGCCAGTCTTTTGACCTGATATGCGATGCGATCACATGGGCTCCCGCCCCGGGGAAAGCTACTTTTTGCTTTAGTACTGCCGGAGTGCCCAGTTCTTCAAACATCTTTAACATTGCCGGTACTGAGACAGTATTGTCCTGCTCTGTTTCATTCTTGAAGTAATAACCAAGAAAGACAGGACATTTTATTTTAGAGAAGACTTCCGGTTTCATAGTATTTGAAACAAGATTCTGAAGGGCTACAAGAGATTCAATCCTGTAACTAAGCTGCCAGTAATTTGCATGAATCTTGCTTTCCGGTTCATATTTTTTTACAAGCCCGCCCGAAACCAGCCTGGCGATTTGTAAGCCCCATGGTTTATCAAGGATCATTGCTGTTTTGTCAAACAGTTTCACACACGGGGAATAGAGTACAATTGCTTTTATTTCAGGATGCCTGGCGGCCAGAAAGAGTGTGAGTGCCCCTCCAGCTGAAGTTCCTATGACTACAACCTCATCGCCTAATCTTTCAGTAACAGAGAGCGCATTCTCAGCAGAAGTTTCAAACTCACCGGCTGTAAGGTTTATCATTGAGCTGTCACCCCTGTCGATACCATGTTCAGCCAACCTGGAAAGATAGAGGTTAGCATTGTATTTTTTAGCCAGATCCCTGTGCACAGGATCACCTTCAGCCTGACTTGCCGAAAAGCCATGAAGATAAAGAAAGGCAATTTTTGTTTTTTCTTTTTTAGAAGAATCGGCCCATACTATTCTTGCCTGGTTATCAGGTTTGATCCCCTTCACTGCTTTTTCGTTCCTGATAATGCTACTCTCCAACTCAGTGAGAGTGCCGGGAAGATTGGCCTCATGCAGTGAGAAATCAGGTTTTGAAGGCCTCGGTCCGGCAGAATAGATTATGATAAGGGTCAGAATAATTCCAGCCAGCCACTTCCCTGTTGTTTTCATTTTATCGTTTTAAGCAATAATAAAACTAGGCAAGTTAAGATTATAATGCAAATATAGTCCAAGACTTGTGACTTACCGAAATAACTCTGACAATATTAAATTGAAGCTCTTAGCAGGAAGCTACCAAGAACCGGAACGAAGTGGAGCTCAGCGCAGCTAATCTTCGATCCCCTTCGCTGACTCCGCAGCAGGCAACGGAGAACCTGGTTTACGAGCCCGGCAAAGCCAATGCATTCACGGGGATTCAGTTAGACTTCTGGACTGAATATGTATGTTTGGCCTGCTGGTTCATTTCTTTCAAAGATTCAATCCTTTTCGTGATCGACTCAGTATAGTCAGAATCGTACTTATCTTTTGAATTCTTTATTTTGTTGAGATACAACTCATAATAGCGGATAGCTTTGGGGATATCTTTAAGTTTTTCATCATAAAGATTTGCAATTATCATTATTACATTATTATCAGATCTGAATTCCTGGCTTTTAGTGTAAGCTGAAATTGCTTCTGCATATTGGTTGTCGGATTTTAATATTTCAGCGAGAAGAAGATAGTTTAATCCTAGCTGGGCGCTTACCGGTGTTAGTACTTTTATTACATTCCTGTAGTAATACGCACTGCTCTTCAGATCATTAATCAGCATGTAATTCTGAGCAAGGTTGCCCGATAGTTCGATATCGGCAGTATCTTTATTATAAGCTAATAGTAAGAATTTTATAGCTTCTTTGGGCTGATGATTAATTGCGAAACCCATTCCGGCTCTCTTAAGGTTGAGAAGAGAGGAATCGCCCGAACTAACCAATTTCAGATAATCATCTTTAGCCTTATTATAATTAAATATAGTAAAATTAATGGCAGCCCGCCGGGCGTAAAGATCCATGTCAGAGGAATCAATACTTATGCCTTTTGTCAATAACCTCAGTGCTGTGTCAGCACTGGTCGTACCGGCATAAATGTATGCCAGGTTTTTAATCGCATTCAGGTTTTTCGGATTGAGTGTTAATGACCTTTTAAATATACTCTTTGCATTCTCCAATTCTTCTTTTTTCAGATAGGCGAAACCAATTTTATCAGCCAGGGTATAATTGTAGTAATCCTGTTTATAGAAACGATAGTATATTTTTATTGACTCATCATATTTTCCTTCCTGCATATAAATGCTTGTAAGATAAAAAGCGTATGGCCAGTTTGTTGAGTCGGAAGCGCAAAGTTTCAGGAGCAGTTGTTTAGCCCGGTTAATTTTTCCTTTGTTATAAAAACTTTTTGCAAGAGTAAAACTATAGTTGTTGTTGCCGGGAGAAATGGCAACTGCCCTGATGAAACATTCCAGTGATTTATCATCTGATAAAAGGCTCTGGTAAGCGAGTCCCTTTTTGTAATAAATATCAGAATTAAGGGAATCTGTAGCAAGAATCTGATCGCAGGTATCGATAGTTTTTTTAAAATCCCCTCTGATAAGCATAATATCAATCTTCGAATTATCAGGTTTTTCCTGAGCCAATCCGGGTAATAAAATAATGAAAGTCACAAACAAGGATGCCCAAACATTCCTTTTCATATTTTTTAATTTATTCATGGTATTACTAGTTTTCTGAAAACATATTTAAAAACCTGATTATTGAATTTATAATCTGCTATAAAAATATAACGAATACTTTAGTTATGCAACTTTTTTTTTGATTAAATCTTTCAACAAGCAGAAAAACAGTCAGATATAAGTGAACATTACTGTTTTACCCTGATTATTATTAAATCATGAGGTTTGAATGAAACCATTTCATCAACGTCTAAATCTACAGCCTCAGCGGTGGCTGGATTTATTAATTGACGCTTCCCTTTTGCTGTTATTTTAATCTTAGTTAGTACGTTATCACTGCCTTCATTAAAAATAATATAATAATGATCATTTTCTTTTACAATATGCCTGAAACGGATATCATCTGAAGACGAGTCAAGGTCAAAGTCACGAGATATTTTATTATCAATTTCAGAAATGAGATTTTCAGGTGTTTCATATATAACTGATCCTTTAAAAAGGGAAGAAAAAACAGAATGCTTATTAATAATTAGCCTTCCATTCCTGGCAAGAATATTTAAAAACGGAATCGCTTTTTGTGCCATTTCTGACAAACTATCTATAATAATTGCATCATAATCCATTCCTGAAATATGGACTCCGTTTGAATCAATTTTTGCGTCTTTCCACAGGTGGCTCATCTCAAGGTAATTAAAATCGCGCTGATGCTGAAAACAGATTTTTGCAGACTTATCAGGGAGAAAAAAAGATTCACAAAGTATTGCCAGCCGGCACACCTGCTTTGAATCTGTATTAAGCCAGCTAAGCCGGCGGCAGGCATCGGCATATTCTTTATATTTGCTCCACCAGGATGAGTTCGGTCCTACATCGGGAGGTCGTTCATCAAACCTTGGTCCACGGATTGAATAAAAAAATGCATGAGGTATTAATAAATTCTGTCCCCTGACAAAACACCAGTCGGCCAGCCAAACCATTTCGTCATAACTAAGAGAATGTCCATAGGCTCCATAAAGCTCAATTGAGTTGCGCCGCTGACCGAGGTGAACCATAGCGCTTGAGGCACATTTTGCCACAGTTGAATTTTGCCCTGTAAGGGCTTTAGGTCCAGGTTCAACATAACGCCATACAAGGTCCTGTCCCGGGATCTGAAAATAGCGCTCATCTTCGATATCCATTGAACCGGCCGGATGACCCATAAGGGAAATTTCATGGTCCTTGCACCAATTGCTTAACCGTTTGTAATAGTTATCTTCCAGACAGATATTAACTGCATAGCTATAATCTGCCCGGTGTTTTTTTGAATCAGAATTATCATTATACCACAGATCTGCCAGGAATGGGGTTATGTCATAACCAAGTATCTGTTTTATCTGTGGGAGGAGTGAAATGTTCCCGGGAACAGTTCCGCTTATACTGCTGCGTCCGAGGGGGGAAGGCTCATCAGTAAATATTCCTGTTATAGTTGTCCCGAAGTACCTGCCAAACTCTTTTGCAAAGCGGTCGTAAACAAGCTCAATGAAACATTTCACAGCATCCGGATTAAGGATATCGCCTGCGGGTGGAGACTCTTCCTTCAACTGAACGCTTCCTTCACCAAGATAATGAAGACCCCTTATTGTGCCTCCTGATGGCTCGTCAACTATTGCAACACTCTCGCCATTTGGCCGGTTTATTAGGGTAATTAAATTTTTGCCTTCAGTAAGATTGAGTCTTTCACCGGGTTTCAAATCGATTTTAGCCAATCCGCGAGCTGCATATCCGGGGTTTCGGGCAACGACCTGTCCGCTTGAAGAACCCGAAGGATACATTCCTTCATCATACAGTATAACATGCATCTTTCTTATGGAAGCTTCACGAATAGCCACATCCATTGAGTGTATCATTTCAGTTGACAGCCACTTTACATTTTCAGGCAAGCCTATCCGAGGGTGAATGACAAATCCATATACACCGTGTGCCTCAAAATCAGCTATCTGCCTTACAATTTCATCATCTTTTAATGTGTCGTTCCAAAACCAGAAAGGCATTACAGAGAATTCACGCGGAGGATTTATAAAATTTTCCGGGAGAGCCTGAGCTCTTATTATTTCTGAGAATAATGTACTAATAATGGTTGCGAGAAGTAAATACCTTTTAACCAATTTCATACATGGTTTGTTTTAAGGATTTCAGAATAGAAACAGATTTTAAAGAAATACCATATAAAGATATTCATTTAGCTTCAATGGTAATAATGGTAATAAAGGTTCAGCACCTTAGATCTAGGAGAATCAATTGCATTTTCTTTGCGATACTTTGTGCAGCCTCAGTATCTCTCTCCTGCTCCGCGGGACAAGTTGTGCTAGTTCTTAATTTTTCATTACACAGAGCTTCACAGAGCGTTGACAGAGAACTACTAAGATTTAAGCTCGATTAGGTGAAGGAAGGTGCAAAAAAAAAGGTCATGATTGTTTCGGGAACCAGGGCAGAAAGGCACTGGTTTTTTCGATGTAATCTTTGTATTGAGGTTTCTGTTCTTTTAAGCTTTTCTCAAGAAGAGAAACTCCGGAAACTTTAATGATCAAAGCTGTCATAAGTAGCGATCCCAATAAGGGGAAATAACTTCCGGAAGCAAGACATAAAATCCCATAACCCCACCATACCGCTGAATCACCAAAATAATTAGGATGGCGGGTATAATGCCATAACCCTTTGTCCATTACTTTGCCCTTATTTCCGGCATCAGCTTTAAACTGGGCTAGCTGATAATCACCAACAGTTTCAAAAAAGAATCCTGTAATCCAGAGTAAAATACCTATAACATCGATAACACCTAACGGTTTATTTTGTCCGTAATATTGTGCTCCTAAAAGAGGAGCTGATATAAGCCACATCAGAATTCCCTGAAGCAGAAATGTCTGAAAAAAGCTTATCCACCAATATCTTTTCTCACCATAATTCTTACGGAATTGTCTATATCGGAAATCCTCTCCTTTACCAATATTGCGCCAGGCAAGATATACTGATAAACGAATCCCCCAAATTGATACAAGATGAATGAGTATTATTTTTCTGAGATCAGATCCCTCAGTTTTGAAAAAATAGAATCCGGCTGTCAGAACAAATCCTAATCCCCAAAAGAGATCGACGATGCTCACATTTTTAACAATAATGCTTGCCACCCACAGAAGGGTCATTATTATCATAATAAGCAAAAGACCTTCAAAATAGATATTAAAAAAGCTCATGGATAAGAGTTAATCAAAAAGTAGTGACACAGCTGCTGCTCCTATACCTGCATTTGCGCCTATGATAGGAGAAATATTCACCACTGAAGCCGGCTTTTTATTAGTCAGACTTTCCATTTTCTCGGAGTACCATTGTGCTGCATCAGGGTTATTTGCATGAAGAACAATATAATTCCATATTGTGTTTTTCTGATTGATTTTAGTGATGTATCCCATCACTTTTTCCATGTTTGCCTTCTGGTTAAATGTCTTGTCAAAAACTATTGGTTTCCCTGATTCATCAATAGACACTATCGGATTAATATTGAGAATACGGGCTATCAAGCCTCTGACTGCTGAAACACGGCCGCCTCTTACAAGATATTTTATTGATTTGACACTTACGAAGATACGAACATGATCAGACCAATTCTGAGCCATATTTACGATCTGGTCATGGGAATAGCCTGCTGCGATGGCCTGGGCAGTCCGTAAAACGACAAGACCTAAGGCACCTGAAAGATTTTTTGAATTTATTACTGCTATCGGCTTGTTGAACTCTTTGCTGATTGCAAGAGCAGCCTTCTGGCTGCTATTGAATGTTCCGCTCAACTTTTCGCTCATATGGATAGCAATTACTGAATCATAATGTGAAGCGAGATGAGAATAAAGGTTCGTAAAGCTCTTTTCATTAACCTGCGAGGATTTAGGATAGTCTTTATTCTCCTTCAGCAGAGCATAAAATTGTTCAGGTTGAATGGTGACTTTATCGAGATAATGATTCTCGCCGAAATTTATATTAATCGGCAGCATGTTTATCTGGTAGTTATCAATAATATCCTGTGCAAGATCGCAGGTTGAGTCTGTGACTAAAGCTATCTTCCATTTTCTGTTATAGACAACCTGACTTTGCCTTATCATATCATCGGCTTTCTGGAATGCAAGAGTCCCCGTGTTTCTGAGTTCATTGAAAAGTCCGGCCGGATTGTTGGTATGAAGATGTAAACGCCTCATCCTGTCAGAGCCTGCAACTACGATTGAGTTTCCATACCTCCCGAGAATCGTCAAAAGTGATTTATTATCGATTGAGCTGTTCTTTATAAGGGCTTCCGTGCAGAATCTGAAGTCGACCTTAACCGGAATAGACTCCTCGATTTTTTCAAACACTGCTGTTTCCGCTCTTACCTGGATCAGGTCTTTAAGATTACGATTCGTAATAAAATCTATAATTCCTTCGACAAAAAACACAAAACCTCTTGCTCCGGCATCAACGACATTTGCTTTTTTCAGCACAGCCAGTTTTGATCTGGTAGCTAAAAGCGATTTATTAAGGACATCCAGGGAACTTACAAAAAGCTGGTTAAAATCAGTTATCCTGTTTCTGTTTTCGTAAATATAATTTGCCCAGTCTTTGATCACAGTAAGCATTGTCCCTTCCACCGGGTTCGCCACAGCCTCATATATATAACGCACCGAATTTTTTATGCTTTCGGCAAATTGTTTAATAGTGATTGTTTTAAAATTTCCTGTTTCAGTGCTCATTCCATAAATGAACTGGGCAAAAATAATTCCTGAGTTGCCCCTGGCATTAACAAGTGTGGTTTCGGCAATCCTGTCGGCTGTTATCTTATAGGAGCGGTGAGGATGGATTGAATCAACGACAGCCCTTATGGTGGACGCCAGATTGGTTCCGGTGTCGCCATCGTTCACAGGAAATACATTAATTTTATTAAGCTCAACCTGGTGTTCAATAACCTTTCTTGCTCCCGCAATGAAAGTATAATAGAGTCGTCGGCCATCCATCTCATTTATCGGTACCAGAGTCTCTATTGTCATATGCGGCTAGTTTACAATTGGAATGCAAAGTTAAGAATTATTATGTTTGTTAAGGTCAGAACTGCTTTTTACAATGTAAACAGGAAGTTGGCAGGAATGTGCTGAAGATTTATTTTTTCTGATAGACTCTGACGTAGTCAATTTCGTATTTTATTGGAAAGCTGGTCTTTGAAGGATCACCTCCGTTTCTTCCGAGAGCAAGGTTCAAAAGAAGAAAATGGGGCTGAAGGAATGGATTGAATCCGTCGGGATTAACTGTCTGATTAAGTAATGAGGTATTCAATAACTGATCGTCTAAAAACAGACTAATGGTATCTTTGTTCCAATCCATGCGCCAGACGTGGAATTTTTTTGTCCAGTCAGGATTTTTAAAATCAGGAGAATACTGATCTGTAAGTTGCGAGTAGGTATTAGCTGAAAAAAGAAAAGACGCAAGAAGTATGGCACTGATTTTAAATGGATTCATAATTATTACAGTTATATAAATCTGCCAGGGTTAAAAACTTGAAACACTGATTATCAGGCCCAGGTAAGGTTTTTGATTGTAAATCCATAATGATCTGCTTTTATCAAAAAGGTTGTCGAATCCTACTGCCACGCCTACTGAAACTTTATTTATTGATATAAAACCCGCGAACCCCTTCTGAAAAATCATCGCGTCATACTCCTGGCTGACCAGATTGTTAGTGACCGTAGGGTTGACAGGTGAGGATCCTATTCCGGCGAAGACACCAAGATCAAAACCAATCTGTCTGATGAAAGACTTCTCTTCCTGAAAGGGATGAGCAGGAGATACAACATTATAAAAATCTTTTCGGAAACCTGCGTAAACTGCTATATCCAGATCAGCACTAAACTGATTTGGAACGTCATCCCTGGAATGTCTTGATTTAAATATTATTGATGTCAGATCAATGTCAATGCTATTATTCGTAAATGAGCTCTTATAAAAATAGTTGTCTTTTTTGATCCTGCTGATCCTGGCACTATTGGAGGTGGATGTATCCGGGAATTTATTCTTTCCGTCGGAAGTGACCGGATAAACAATAATCGAATCGGCGGTAACTTCAGCATAGACACTTGAAGGAGCAGCTCCCTGGACCTTCAGCTTATAAAAACCTGATTCAAAATCGTGCCGCGATAGTTTTCCGAGTGAAGCACAACTGGCTGACAATAACGCAACTAAAACTGATGTTATAATTATACTTCTGCTCATTACCTGTAAAAGATGAAAAATTCTCTTATTAAAGATACGAAATGTGGGAATCTGGCACATAAAAGCATCTAAAATTTAGAACTTCCGTAGGAACTTATATGCTTTAATTATCTTTTCCCCGGTAGAATCAAGTACAATCATAGTGATTGTGCAGGTTTTACTGCAATCAACCACTTCCCGGACTCTCCGGTCAGCTTTTAAAGTTCATGATTATGCTATAAACCCTGTCCTTTGTTTCTTCGGGTGTCGGATTGAGTTCTTCAGTTGTGAATTTACCGTTCTTAATGTCGATCCTTTCAAAAACCATCATGTATAAGTCAAAAATAATCTCAAGACTTAATTGATACCTGGGTTCAAGCAAGGGCCTTATTTCCTTAATTATATCATATGTCTTCAGGCGATACTCGTCGGCGAGTGAATAATATTGTTTTATAAGGTTTCTGAAGTTTTTATTTACCGGTTTCCCGTTTGCAAATTCACGAAGAGCTTTCCGGCTCAGGTGGTTTCTGATAATCAGGTCATCTGCAAAATAGCTGAGATTATTTAACTGGTCTTTCTGGAAGTCCCTGATTATATGCACCAGGTAACTGAAGATGGCGCAGGGAGTGGCTGCCCATTTTACATCAAAAGGAGGATTTTCATACCTGCCATTTATTTTCTGAATTCCGTTTAAGTGAACAAAGATAGATGCAGGAGCTACTGATGCCCCGTCTGCATATTCGAGGAAAGTACCGAGAGTCGGGAAACCATCATTGTTTATTTCATAGATCATTGATTTCGCAAAAACTTCCATAGGCCACAAAGGAATCCTGAATTTTTCAACTGTTTCAATAAGCTCCCGCTGAAGGCTGTTGCATTCTTTGGAGATAATAATCATCTTTAGCCAGTCCTCTACATTGGCAACAAATTTCTTCCTCTCATCGGGTTCAATAAGCTTGTTTTTTGCTTTAAAATTATCGATGAGATCATCGATTGCCCTCATGAATTTATAACATATTTTAGAAGCGCAATATCTTTCAGGTTCCCAGAAATTGGCCGCAATAAGAATATTCGGATGATCTATAATCTATTCGAAATCAATTGAATTGAAAATTTCTAAGAAGATATGTTTTTGTGAAGCCATTGATATTATTCAGTTGTTTTCAAAAATCTTATTTATTGAGGATACGTTCTGCAGTCAGTTTAGCTGACAGCAGAACGTTTGGTATTCCGTTTCCCGGATGTGTGCTGCCTCCGACAAAGAAAAGGTTTTTATAACGACCATGCTGATTATGAGGCCGGAAATATCCCATTTGCATAAGATTATGGGCAAGACTTCCGAATACAGAACCTCTTGAAATATTGCAGGCGTGTTCCCAGTTTTCTGGCGCAGGTGAATCAAACGGGCTCTGGCCCACATAAATATTCTGAAAAGTATATGCCATTCTCAAATGTGTATTGCGGAAGAACTTTTTGACATACCTCCAGTTTGATATGTACGTTTTAAGTTTTACGAGCATACCGATATTCCTGAAATTGGCAAACTGGAAGATATTATCAAAATTGCGCCCGATCAGCTTGTTCATACCGGTCTGAAAAATCTCATAGCCGTCTTTGACATATTTTTGTGATTTTGCATAGCTTCCTGATTCGATCCTTTCATGCTGAAGCCGCATTTTTTCTTTATCAGTTGTAAATGTTAAAACATCATTATTATCGAAATAAATATTATAAAGGTTTTTCAGAGGATTTATTTCATTTTTTTCGAAAAGGGGAATTCCGAGTGAATTAAATATATCCTTGTAGATAGCAGGCATTATCAGCATTGTGGCCCCAAGATCGAAACGATGTCCCTCACGGATCAACTGTCCGCATCTTCCTCCTGCAGCCGAATTCTTTTCAAAAACTGAAACGTTATATCCATTTTTTGCAAGGTATATTGCAGTTGCAATGCCTCCTATTCCTGCTCCGATAATTACTGCAGATTTTTTTCAGTCATTTCTCACTCTTCTTGTTAATATTTCAGAATTTGAACTAAAGACTTGAAATATTTTGATTTGTCCCGTCACTCCCGTCAAAAAGCTGTAACATAATGTTTCCTCTTGTATTTCTTATTTCTAAAATTTCCACATCGAGCTTATATTGCGAATAAGAGAGATTTGAAATAGCAGTAAGGAGAAGAGAAAGAATGATTAGTCTGTTCATTAATGAGTTTTTTTAGAAATTGTGGTTTCAAAGGTATATTCACCTGATGATATTTCACATAATGTTCTTCTGTCGGAAACCTTTATATTCTTTATATCTTTAGATTGGCTTAAAGGTTGATTACTTTCAAGAACTTTTTCGGGATCAATCTGGGGAACAGCAACTATAGCTTTACAGTTTGCAGGTATTTTTATATTGAGAATGAAGTTTGAATTTTCAATTTTCCAGTTTGTTGAAATTTCACCGTGTATTGTGTTGAATGTTGTTTGGGCCCAGGTAAGATCACCGACAATTTCCGGATATATCAGAATATGTTCATATGATTTAGAATCCAATTCCTGACGGATACCTCCAATGCCACTAAAGAACCATTCCATCAAATGGCCAAGCATCATATGATTGTTTGAAACATATTTCAGAGCTGCCCATGATTCGGTAAGAGAAGTAGCTCCCCTGGAAAGTTGGTAACCATAACCCGGAACATTTGTTTTTGAATTCATTTCGAAGATAAGTTGTGACTGGCCTGTTTCCTCAAGGGTTCTCAAAAGATATCTGTATCCAATATCGCCGGCGGTAAGCGCCTTCCCATTTTCATTTATTGAATTGATAAGGTTTTTCAATACATCTTTTTTGTATTCTTCATCAACGATCCCAAAGTATAGTGGCATTGAATATGCCGTCTGGCTGCCGGTTGAATAGACTTTAGTTACAGGATTGAAAAATTCTTTATTGAAGGTTTTCCGTATCTCTGCGGCCATGTTGCTAAAATAGATTGCATCATCTTTTTCGCCAATAAGGCGGGCCATCTCAGCCAGAAGTCTTGCATCATAAAAGAAAATGGAGGTGGCTGTTACTGATTTAGGAGTAAGCTGGGCTTCTCCGGGCGATTTCGGACCTAAGTCATACCAGTCACCCAGGCCGTGAGTAAGAATATATTTATTGGACATTCCTTTCAGATATTCTATATATTTTTTCATCATGGGATATGCTTTCCTTACAGTTTCTATATCGCCATACCATTGATACATATCATATGGCAGAATTACACAGGCGCTTCCCCATTCAGGAGAATCACGGAATCCGCTGTCGAAGGGTACATATTCCGGGGCGATATCAGGGACCAATCCGTTTTGAAGCTGTGTTTCGATCATATCGTCAATTATTTTATTATAAAGATTATGAATATCATAAATAAATTTGACCGAATTACCCATCAGGTGGGTTTGCTCGAGCCAGCCAAGTTTTTCGCGGTGAGGGCAGTCAGTTGCCACGCTCACCAGGTTGCTTTTTATTGACCATTTAATTAATTCATATATTTTATTGAAGAGTTCATTCGAGCATTTAAATGTACCAACCTCCGGCGATGAATTTCTCGTATGCAGAAAATCGATGTTTTCCACTACAGGCAGATTGTGGGGATTGGGATATCCTGAAGGAGCAGCCCTGTTCATCTGCAGATATCTGAACCCATAGTATGTAAATCTTGGTATCCATATCTCTTCATTTTTCCCTTTTAAGATATATGTGAAATAATATGGTTCTCCTGTTGCCTGTTGAGTAACCAGAGAATCTTCGTCAATGAGTTCCCCCGGAGTGAAACGGATTTCCTGACCTCTCTCGCCCCTGACATTTATTTTTATTATCCCCGAAGCATTTTGTTCAAAGTCATAAATGTAGATGCTGTCATTGTGCATGGAGATTTTTTTATAATTAATGATTTCAGATACTTTCACAGGCTGGATTGTCTCAGGCCGGAGAGTCCCGGAAGGTTCTCTTACCAGCAGAGCCTTTTTCCAGGATTTATCTAAAAACCCGGGTTTATTCCAGCCATTCTGTTCCAGCCTGGCATCGTAATCTTCACCTCCGTAAATACTTGAAAATGTTATTGGTGATGATGATGTTTTCCAGGTGTCATCGCTTACAATTATCTTTTTGGAGCCATCGTTGAAAATAATTTCGAGTTTAAGTATCATTTTTGGAGCGCCATAGGCTATTACAATTTTCCTGTACCGTTCCCTGTTAATATTATAGAATCCGTTTCCAACAATTGTTGCAATAGCATTTAATCCGCTCTTCAGGTTTTCAGTAACATCGAAAACATTATAAAAGCAGGTCTTTCTGTAATCTGACCATCCCGGAGCTAAAAAATGATCACCGATTTTGTCTCCATTTATGTATAATTCATATTGTCCCAACCCACTGACAAAAACGAAAGCCCTGGAAATCTTTTTGTCAATTGAAAAATCTTTTCTGAAATAGGGTACAGTGGTCCTTTTTTTTGCAATATTTCCCAGATTATCACCATTACCGTGAACACCAGGAACTAACAGCAATGAATCAGGTATTTCTTCATATCCTATCCATCTTGCTTTATCCCATTCCTGTTTTGAAAACAATCCGGTTACAAATTTTCCTGTTTTGCTCCACTGGTATGGCATGTCATTTTCATCCCAGACGCGGACTCTCCAGAAATATTCCTTCCCTCCGGTTAAAGAGGTACCCCTAAATGGAATCCATGATGATTCCATTGAATGATTCTTTCCCGAATCCCAAATTCTTACACTGGGGTTTTTAATGAGATCGCTGTCGGTACCGACAATAATCTGAAAGGCAGTTTGAGCTTGTCCTCTATGGCTTATTTTAAGTATCCAGCTGAAATCAGGGTTTAAACCTATTCCGGCCGGATTGACTAATCCGCTGCATCTGAGCTGTGATATTGAAAGGCTTGTGGCCTGCTTGCTATCGGTTAAGGATAAGAAGGCACAAGCAATAAAAGCAACTATTATCCAATTTCTCAGCTTCATCGAAAATTTCTAAATGACAAAGTAAATTTATCTGATAAAAAGCAAAAACCCTGACATTGTATAAAAAAAGCAGAGACGTTGCATGCGACGTCTCTACAAGTATCACTTTTATGAAGAACGGTGGATGCGAAAGCCCTCGTAAAGATTCAGGTTATTTTTTCAGAAGATCGCGGATCTCTGTAAGAAGAATTTCTTCTTTTGTCGGAGCGGGAGGTGTTGCAGGTGCAGCTTCTTCCTTCCTCCTTGCAATAATCATTGCTTTAATTACAAGAAATACTGAAAAGCCTACAACCAGAAAATCAAAACAGGCCTGCAGAAAGTTGCCATAATTCCATGTAACTGCAGGATGAGTCTCATAAGCAGCCTTCATAACAACTTTAAGATCAGTGAAGCTTACTCCTCCGATAATCAATCCCAGCGGAGGCATGATAATGTCGCTTACCATCGAAGAAACAATTTTACCAAAAGCAGCGCCTATAATGATACCAACTGCCAGGTCAACAACATTACCTTTCATTGCAAAGGCTTTAAATTCATCTACTAGTTTCATAATTTCAGGTTTAAGTTATTATTTATTAAAGGATTTAAAAGTATATGCGAATCCCACTCCAAATATTTCTTTAAACTGTATTAAAGATCCAATAGATTTTGTTTCTCCGTTTCTGATTACCGAAACCTTTATCTTATCATCATATACAAGTTGGGTATTGATACTTGCAGAAAGGAATTTATTCACTTTAAATGCTAATAGTGTTTCCCAGTTTACTACAACATTTTGGGGGTTCTTAAAATAGTTTGTGAATAAGTCAACCTTGCTGGAAAATGTGACATTTTTAAGAAACTCCTTTTTAAAATCATTTTTAGTATAGACAGCTCTGATGTATCCACCGAATTCACTTAATGACTTTTGGCCCGGTTTTACTCCGAAATCTCCTGCATCAGAAAGCTGTTTGTCTTCAACAAAAGTAATTTTACCTGTAAGCGGTGCAATAAATGCACTGAAATGGTCTGATGGTTTGTAATCGAGTCCAAGTGCTGCTAAAAGGTATGCCGGGGCAAAAAGACCAGATATCTTGGTCTTTGTTGACGCTGCATCGGCATATGTATATCCGGGAGCCATTTGTGTCTTAAAATTTAGCAGTGCTGCATAATAGAAGTTTTTGAAAGCTTCGTAGCCATATTTTGATAATAAGTCGAATTTATCATCAGTTTTCCTGTAACCGGTACTCCCCTGTTTCAGAAGACCATATCCCATGTCAAGAGAATTGACCCATACAGATTTACCCTCTTTATAATTGGCATAGGTACTGAGAAGTCCGTTTACTGCAAAGGAATTCTGACCTCCTGCTGCCCAGTTGGTAAGTGAAGTCTGAGCAAGGTTTAAAGCAAACAAACCTCCTGTTTTCCATCCCTGGATAGAGTCGGCCGGTTGGGTTCGAAGGTTTTTTTCAGCGTCAGTTACCTGGCAAACCGACATTTGATAAAAACCAGATAATATTACAACTGCTGCAATCACTCTGAACTTAACTTTCATTTTTTTCATATTTAGATTCAATCAGTAATATTATTAGGGTTAATAAGTTTAGATTTAGCCAAAGTTAAACATTTCTGATATTTCTAAAAACCTGTGAGTTCAGATGTGGAAAATTAGATTAGGTAAAGCTAAATCGCTTAATCATAATATATTCAAACTGTAAGATATCACTATATGAAGACATTGCCACCGTTCTGAATGGCACTGTATCATCAGAGGGTTTATTAAAAATTAATTAATATAGCGAAATAGTTATTATCTTCTGACCTTTACACTATCAACAAGATAAGGCGAATCACCGCGCCAGAATACAGGCGCATTTTTCTGCCTGTAATGTACGATTACCGATAGTCCCTGCAGGGTATCAAATTGCCTCATCAGTGTTTTGTTCGTGACAGTAAAAAGAAATTTTTCTGATGCAAGCGTCACATCCCTGTTGCTCGAGACGCTGCTTAATATTATTTCGCCCTCATAGGTCTTGAAAATGGCACCCTTGTGGGAAAACTTCTGCAATAAGCCGGCCCGGTAACCTTCACTGTATGTATAGAAGTATTTCCAGTAAATGGAGCTGATGCCGATAACTACAATCAGAATCAATAACCATTTTAAAACTTTTTTAGTTTTTATTACAAAACCCGACCAGAAAGAGGGTTTTGACGATGATAATAATGGGTCCATAACGAGATGTTTTAATTTTTACTTTTTGCCAGTATAAGAATATCGTTTACTTCAAGCACTTGCTTTTCATAACCGTAATTTACTGAGTTTATCATTGCTATGGCGAACTCCTTTAAAGTCGTGACAAATTTTGGGAAGAGAGCTCTAAGCGCGGGATAAAGAATTCTGAATATTGCGTAATAGCCATGTATATTTTTTGCTTCTTTTTCCGGTAACATGAGCCCTGGTCTGAACGCAAACACCTTTTTGAAAGGAAGCTTTATCAGATCATTTTCTGTTTTTCCTTTTACCCGGGCCCAGTTCAATCTGCCTTTTTCCGTGGAGTCAGTTCCTGCCCCGGAAACATAGCAAAATGTCATTTCCGGATTCAGCCCTGAAAGAATTTCAGCCATGTTCATTGTAAGCTTGTAAGTCAAAGAAAAATATTCGTCTTCCTTCATACCAACCGAGGAAACACCCAGGCAGAAAAAACATGCATTGTAACCTTTCATCCTACCGGAAACGGGAGAAAGGTCAAAAAAATCGGTATGGATTATTTCGGTTAATTTTGGATGAGTGATTCCGCAGGGTCTTCTGTTAATTACCAGGACCTTTTCAACGTCGGCATTTAGGAGAGCTTCATGCAGAACACCCTCCCCAACCATTCCGGTTACGCCGGTAATTATTGCGTTTATTTTCATTCTGCAATATTATTAAATCTTATGGTTCCCAAAACAAATTAAAAGATACAGTTTTTTATTCTTTTTAAGAATAGCAACCCGATTTTATTGATTATTTTTTGGTTTAGGTATAGGACGTGTGCAGGTATTATTAACTACTAAGCGTACGAACCTGTCTGACGGCAGACAGGGAAGCCCAAAAGTTTCCAAAGTTAAGATCATGTAATTCACCTCTTTGAGCTCTTTTGGAAAAACCATTGCGCTCTTTGTGGTTAATGGCTTTGGATTTTTAATAACTTCAGCCGTTGAATATCCAACATATAACGGCTTGAAAACAATCATAAATAAATCACAGAAACTTCTTGACTATCTATTTGAACAGTATTCCGATTCTCCGAGGAGCAGGATAAAAAAGATGCTGCAAAACGGAAGTGTCCGGGTAAACAACAACCAGGTTACACTTCATTCTTATCCATTGAAACCCGGAGATAATGTTGATTGCAATCTGCATGCAGGAACAGTGACTAAAGCAAACCTGCCTTTTCCTGTTTTATTTGAAGATGAATTTATTATAGTGATTGACAAACCTGCCGGCATTGCAACCTCAAGTATAGATGGAAGTAGCAATGTTCAAAAGGTTATATCTGAGGTTTTAAGGGACATGAGCAAAGGGAAAATCAGGACATACCTTGTGCATCGGCTTGATAAAGAGGTATCCGGGGTTCTTATTCTGGCAAAATCGGAAGATGTCATGGATTCCATAAAAGAGAAATGGGATGAGACTGAGAAGCATTATTTTGCTATGGTGGAAGGGAGCCCTGAGAATCAGGAAGGAACGGTTAGCAGCTGGCTGATCGAAGATAATGCTATGAAAATGCGTTCTGTTAGTGAAAAACCAGGCGCTAAATATGCCATTACACACTACAAAACTATCAGACAATTGGATAATTACACCCTTTTGGATATACTTACAGAAACTGGCCGGAAAAACCAGATAAGAGTACATCTGTCGGATATTGGCTGTCCGATTGTTGGTGATCGTAAATATGGCGCATCAACAGATTTTATAAGACGTGTCCGGCTTCATGCTTGTTCAATATCATTTCCACATCCCGTGACCGGGGAAATGATAACTATTGAATCGGAAATGCCAAAGGGTTTCCTGTCATTAAAGGCAAAGGATGAGGATTATAAATAGTTTTATTTATATGCCAGCTTGTAAAGGCCGGTAACAAAGCTTTCTTCATTATTAAATATACAAATTATGTAAATCAAAATACGATTTCTATTTCACAAATGCCTTAATAACAATAGCTTCTGATTCTGATTTATTAATAATCCTGTAGCTGGCTCCAGCAGCTGGAATCACAAAGGTCTCAGCATAACTGAATTGTTGAGAAAATCCATTTGCTGTTTCGACGATTATGCTGGTGCCTTCCACAAGGCTCAACACATGACATTTGTTTTCAGTTTTGATTTCAATGGATTCTGTAAAATGATATCTGTGAATATCATATAGATGAGTCGTATGTGTCGGCAAATGGTAAAGCTTCCAGTCTTTTCCTTCATCGATCAGGATTGGTTTTGAAATTAGTTTTTCCTTCACCCAGGAACCTTTCCGGTTGAAATAGAGGTTTTCCATTCCCCTCTGAATATTCAGCGGCCTCGATTTCCCATCAAGATCTGGTCGGAGCCAGTCGTACATTTTGAATGTAAAAATGTATGGAGTTGAGCTTATTTCGAGAACCAGGTTATTCTTGCCTGAACCATGTATCGTACCATAAGGAATCAAAAACAAATCATGCTTTGACACAGGATGTTTCTGTACAAACTTTTCTATATCTATCGGTATCGATTTTGACTTGCTGTCGAGCAGCTCTTTCTTGAATTCTGAGGAAACTATATCATCCTGAAATCCAAGATAAACAACGGCATTATCTTTAGTGTCGAGTATATAATAAGTTTCCTCCTGTGTAAAGTCTTCTCCAAAGTTTTCTTTCATATATCCGGGCCGGGGATGGCATTGAACAGAAAGATTCCCTCCGTCAAAAGTATCCAGAAAATCGAACCGAATCGGAAAGTCTGTGCCAAAACGGGAATAACCATCACCAAGAATTTCTTTTGCTTCCTGATACATCAGCCAGACGAATGATACCTCGAGCAGTTTACCTGAACTTTCAAATAGCAGGCCGTTTTCCGGAGTGATCAATTCAAATGACCATGCATAATTAGGAATATTTTTGTTCAGGCCATCAATATGCTCCTTTATCCATGTGCCTCCCCAGGCTCCGGGTTCAAACCATGGCCTCACCCTGAAAACATTCCTGCTCATTACCCTTAAGGAATGCCTTAATATGTCACCCCTGATCATTGAAGGGAATTCGGGTATCTGAGTATAAACAAACAGGTCAACCTTGCTTAAAATGTCACATTTGTGCCTGTTTAGAACAATCCAGTCGACAAAATAGAACCGTTTATACATATCCTTCGGGTCAGCTGGCTTTCTTGCCCCAAGGTTTGCAATGATCCCTGCACGAGACCTGAATTGTATCTCATTTTTTGGAAGATCAAGGTAAACAAGCAAACCATCCCATCCTGCAAGAGATGCCCCCGGTCCGATTATCAGATTTAAATCGGCCCGTGAATCAGGTTTTAATTTTTTTAAAAGATGAAGGTCAAAAAAGTCTTCCAGCCTCAGTGAAGTACGCTTTCCGAATATGGGATCATTTCCTCCGGTGAATGGAGAGACCATCTCCTCAATAATATCAGGATGTTTCAGAAAGGCAGAAGTGTTTTTCCATGAGGTTTTAATGTCTCTGTTTTTAAAGAACTCTTCTAATTTTTGACAGAACTGATCAAAGACTACCCCTGAATATCCATCAATGACAACAATTTTGTTTTGAAGAAAGAGCTCAGCCAGCGATTCAAATCCTGAGAATATCTGGTTCTCCCCAAGTTTAAATGATGGATATATCTCATATCTCCCAACCGGGTGAACAGGATTCACTTCGGGCAGAATATACTGGTCTGTTTTACGCCACACATTACTCAAATCCCGCGATTTTTGATTCTTCATTCACTTAAAACTCACTACAAAATTTTCAGATCACTCTCAGAAATATAATTCATTACAATTGATTTGAGGATATTTGCAAATTTAACGTTGGGAATTTCAGCTCTTGAAAAATACTGCGGACGAACCCCTTCCATGAGGGTTATTTCTTCAATGGGCAGGTTTATTTTCCCATAGTAGATATATTTAATATTTTCATACGCATCACCGGTGAGACAATCATATCTTTTATAAAATGTGTAATCCTTCAAATCAATGTCAAGCTCTTCTTTAACTTCCCTGATAAGCGCTTCTTCAGGAGTTTCTCCTTCTTCGATATGACCGCCTATCAGATCCCAGTGATCGGGGAAAGGAATGTCGGGTTTGTTATCGCGCAGGTAAAGCAGAAACTCTCTTTTGTCATTTTCAAGTATAATGGCTGCAATTTCTTTCATCATCACTAATATATATTCCGTATCATATAAACTCAGTGGTTCTCGTATGTTCACCTCCGTGGTTAAGGGATTTTTACTCTCTAAAAATGGAGGATACTTCAATCCTGTTGTTATCAGGGTCGAGTGTTTCAAATTCCCAATAACCGTCTCCGGTTTTTCTTGGTCCCCTTAATATTCGGAATCCGTCTTTCATCAATTCATGGTATTTTTTATTCACCCTTTCCATGTTTTCCATGTTAAAAGATAAGTGGATAATCCCAAGGTATTGTTTTTCAACGGGATCATTGAGATTCTGCGGAATTCCGGGCATCTGCATTAATTCAAGCCTTGTACCTGATTCGAAAGACACAAAATAACTTTCAAAATGTCTCTCCTTATTAAGATACTTTTCATTTGTCCGGCCGTTAAAGTACTTAATATAATATTCCTTCAATTTTTCAAGCTGAGGGGTCCATATTGCAACATGATCAATAGCCATAAGATCTTTTATTGGTCGATTAATGTAAAACCTCTTCGATATCCCTGAACTTTGCTGTTGCAGTTTTGTCAGGATTATGAGAAGTAACTGCCAATCCGAGATATATTTTCGTTGGAAGATTAAGAGAGTAAGTTGTGTATGCTTTCCAGGTTTTTCCATCAGTGCTGTAGAAGCCGGTGAATTCATTCTTAACACGCTGCAATCTGATCCATGTATTCGGGTATGCAACCGGAAATTCAGGAGCGCCTGAAAAACTTTTTGGATAAATGGCTTTCATTAAACTATCCTTAACCTGCCGGTACTGGTACTCGCATCCGCCATTATTTTTATTCCTGGTATTATTATCAGGGAATACCTGGAAATAAATGTGTCTGCTACCCGGGGTAAGATCTTTACGCGCCATTATTCCTGCTTTAGTATAAAGATTGGCGGCAGTGAGGCTCGCAATCCGTGATATAATATCAAAATCACCTGTTTGTTCAATGTACGCAAAAGTAAATTCATCTTTTTCTCCCCATATATCGGCACCTCCGGCTGTTATATCATAACCATTTTCAGATAGTTTGACAATTCCGTTAATGCTGGGGTTTCCGATATCGCTGTGTTTAAAGCCGGCAATGGGAATTGGTTTACTTTTCATTTGATTCGGGGCCGATTTCTTAATAGTCTGCGCAAACAGGCCTGGTCCGGGGAGAACTAACATAAACACAAGGAATAAATGGAAGATGTTTTTTTTAATCATGGCATATAGTTTTAGATCTGAAATTAAAAATAGAATTTATTCTTAGATAAATATGAAAACCTGACTGAAATTCATTAATCACGGATTAACACGGATTTACATGGATCACATGAACAATTCGTACTCCTGGCAGGGAGGCTTTAAGTTCAGTGAAAGTTCCTGCCGGCAAAGAGTCACGATCTTAATAGTATTCGTTAAAGTCCTTTTTTGATGTTTAATTCTTGTCATTATTCTTTCTGACCAGCTGTTTTAATCATTTCATCTATTTCTGACAGGTGCAATTTCAAATGTCTGGTGAAATCTATGATCATTGTTTTAAGGGTAACTGTCTCACCAGGACCTGATATCCACTCATTATTCATCTTTTCGGGTTTGACATTTTCAATTACATGACTTATATGCAAAAGTGAATACTTCCATAACTGGACCAATGTTGTCCATTCCTCGTTCTGATAATTCTGGATGGCTATCCACCTGTCATTATTCCCGAAAGTTGCATAGTTTGGAAATGTAAGAGGCGATGATTGGTATTGAAGTTGGACAATTCTGTGAATATTATTTGATGAAGAGTCTATAATGTGACCGACAATCTGTTTAATCGTCCGGTTCTGGTAGTTTCTTCTTTGGGTGATAATATCTTCAGATAGAGAGCTCAGGATTGGTTCCCAATCAGTTATCAATGCAGTAAGCTCCAGGCGGATTAAATCAGTTTCTTTCATAATTTGAATATTTTGCTCTATAGAATATTGTGTTTATTTTTCTTTCTCTTTCCCTCTTATCTCATTCATCAGATCCTGCAGGTAATAAGTTTGACTCTTTTGTATTTCAATTAGTTATTTGTTTAAACATTGGAGACAAAACTTATCCTGTCCAGTCAGAATTGGCTGCTATAAGCGATTAATTCAAAACATCCTGTTGAATGTTCTTGCAACCATAAATGCAGCTGCTGCGGCAGTTATGCCAATAAGTGTAACCTTAATTGCTCCTCTCAGGAGAGGCTGACCTGTCACCTTGCTTTTAAAGTAGCCAAACAGAAACAGACAAATTACTGTAAGTATAGAGGAGACCAATAATCCCTGGAATGGTGTATGTGTAAAAAAGTAACCCGACAAAGGAATAAGCCCGCCGATAATATAAGATATCCCAATGGTAGCGGCGCTATTCCTCGCCCTGTTAACATTTGGCTTGTCGAGTCCAAGTTCGTATTTCATCATAAAATCGACCCATTTATCTTTATCCTTCGCCATTTCATCGGCAATGATATTCTGGGTTTTTTCATTCAACCCGTAATGTGCAAAAACCACTTTTACCTCCTTCTTTTCTTCTTCAGGGATCTCTTCAATTTCATCATATTCCCGCTGAAGCTCAGCCTGATAATGTTCCTGCTCGGTTTTACCAGCTAAATAACCTCCAAGTCCCATGGCAATGCTTCCGGCAACAATTTCTGCAATACCTGCCGTAATTACGATAGCGTTATGCTGAACAGCTCCGCTTAATCCTGCGGCCAATGCAAATGGGACGGTCAACCCGTCAGACATTCCTATGACAACATCTGTGATGAATTCCGAACTTCCCAGATGTTTTTCTTTATGTACAACGTTAGCGATAGCCATAATTTTAATTTTTTAAAATGAAATTATCTGTGCCTCAAAAATGAAAGCTGTGGTTTTTCAACCACGTAAACAATGCCTATAAAGATTATAAGAAGAAGTGAATGAAAACCAACCCTGATTAATGATGATTCGGGTTTTACTACTGAACTGACAATATATAAAAGGACCGAGAGTCCAAAGTAGCCGGCAAATTTTGCAAGATTATATTTTACCGGGAAATATTTCTGTCCGATAACGTAGGAGAGGACCATCATAGAGCCGTAACAGATGAATGTTGCCCAGGCGGAACCATAATATCCGTATATCAGGTGCTCTGAACTCAGAGGTATCCACCAGAAGTTCAGTATGAGTGTAATTACAGCGCCGATAAGTGAAAGCCATGCACCCCAGGATGTTTTACCTGTAAGCTTGTACCAGATCGAAAGATTGTAATAGACACCAAGAAACAGGTTTGCCATCATTAATACTGGAATAACCCCTTTGCCTTCCCAATAATTTTTCCCCATTAGAATTGGCATTATAAAATCATCAAGATAAAGCATGGTTACCAGGAAGATGAGGGAAACTGTAATAATAAAATAGTCCATTATCCTTGCATAAACCTCTTTGGCATCTTTTTCCTTTGCCTGGGCAAAGAAGAATGGTTCGGCTGCATACTTATAAGCCTGTATAAAAATTGTCATCAGTATAGAGATCTTGTAACATGCAGCATATATTCCGACCTGGTATGAAGCAATGTCTTTTGGCAACAAATACCGAAGCAAAAGCCGGTCAAAGGTCTCATTTACTATTCCTGCCATACCAGCAAAAAGCAGGGGGAATGCATAAAGCAGCATCCTTTTCCAAAGATCAGGGTGTATTTTCCAGCGGACGACAGAAATCTGAGGCAGGAGCATTATAAGGGTCAGGCAGCTGGCTGCCAGGTTTGAAATAAAAATATATTCAATCCCCCAATGTGGCCGGTAGATAAATGTAATAAATCGTCCGGTAAGACTTCCCTGGAAATGACTTATCATGAAGGGGCATAGAAGTAAGAAGAAGAGGTTCAGAACAATATTGACAGTTATATTGGTCATTTTGATCCAGGCAAAGCGCGCAGGCCTGTTTTGTGCACGGAGGTAGGCAAACGGGATAGCTGAAAGTGCGTCCAGGGCAAGGATCCATGCAAACCAAATAACATAATTCCTATGTTTAGGATACTCGATCCACCTGGCTACGTTTCCTGCGGAAAATGAAACCATTAAGAGGAAAAGGAGCGAAGAAATAATTAGTGAAATCATTCCTGTACTGAAGACTTTCTCACGATCCTGCTCATGCTCATTGAACCTGAAGAAAGCTGTCTCCATACCATAAGTGAGGATTACCATCAGCAAGGAGGCATATGAATAGAAGACATTAACCGTACCATATTCGGAGGGAAGGAAGACACGGGTGTACAAAGGGACCAGCAGATAGCCAAGAATGCGACCAAAAACACTTGGGATTCCATAGATGGCGGTCTGACCTGCCAGGCGTTTTATAGCTGTCATGAAGACAAAGGTAAATAAAAGGCAGAATTAATTTTAACCTTTGGTTTTTAACTCTTCATTTTCAAGGTTTACTTTTGCTCCCAGCTTTAAAATTCTTGTAAGCAGTTCAACAGGCACTGGTTTATCAAGCGGAATTTTAATCGCAGAATTGGATTTTGATGTTTCAAAAGCTTTTAAATCTTCCTTAAAATTCTTCAAAATATGAGGGCGCACAAAAATTGAATAGTGATTCTTAAATGGTGCATACCAGATAAGCATTCCATGAAATCTGAATGCAGGCATCTTATAGCTGATCAGCTCTTCTGCTTCAGGAACTGCCTTTTTTATTGTCTGGCGCAATTCCGCGAGGATTACTCTTACGTTTTCAGGTTGCTGCCCGATGTAAGTGTCTATTTCTTTTGCATCTGATTTCATATTTCTATTTACTATCGTATGCCTTTTTTAAATCTGTTATAATTATTTTGCTCATTTGAAGCATTGCGTCCATTACTCTTTTCGATTTGGCAGGATCAGGATCATTCAGCAATTTCATCAGGACTGACGGAACAACCTGCCATGAGATGCCAAATTTATCCCTGAGCCAGCCACACTGGCTTTTTGCCCCGCCAGCTGAAAGTTTCTCCCACAATTCATCAACCTCCTCCTGCGTTTCGCAATTAACGAAAAGAGATATACCCTCGGAGAATTTGAAATATGGCCCTCCGTTATAAACCAGGAATTCCTGTCCGTCTATCTCAAATTTCCCTTTATCTATGATCCTTGCGTTTTTAAAGACGGACACATAAAATTTCATTGCTTCCTCAGCATTGCTATCGAACATTAAGAATGGCGTAACTTTTTTCATAACCATCTGTTTTTGTCAAAAACTTCAAAACAACTTAGCAACTTCAACAAAAAATAGTGCCAGGATGTTCAGTACAAAACTTTTTTTTAATCAGTTTTGGTAAGACCCTATTTGTTTCGGAGATTATTCTGATTTTGGTAATATCAGGTACAGATCCTTCGTTTCTAAAACCTAGCCGGCATTTATCATTTCGAGAATAATCTTCCAATCTGCTCCGTTAAGTTTTTTCCAGATCCTTACGTAGTGGCCTTTTATGAGTACCGAGGCATCTGAAATTTCCAGCAAACCATATGTGAAACCCAGATCACCCGATGTAGCTGCGTCTGCACCGACCGGTTTCCATACCATTCTTTTGTCAAGACCTGAAATCAGGACTTTAATTGTGTCGGTATTTGTTGCCGGAAGATGTCCGCTCAGCTGCAATATGGCTTCTCCGGCCAGAAATGATATGTAAGTTACTGCTTCGGGATTTTTACCCCATTCGGAGGCAAATTGACTTTCCCTGTCCAATAGTTCTTTGCGTACTAATTCGTTTCTTATTGCCACAGGATAGTGGATTGGTTTATCGGCTCCGGAAGGGAATGAAAAACTATGATAGACATTTTTCAGGGGAGGGGTTGTTGATCCGTCATCGAGTATAACCTTCCAGGCTCCGTCAGATTCTTTCTTCCAGACAGTCAGAAAATATCCGGTGAAAAGGGGAGGAGTGTTCGGACGGTATTCCTGTACCTCCCAGGGACCAGTGCTGATGCCGAAATCTCGGCTGGCTGAAATATCCATAAACTCGGGTTCCCATTTGAGTACTATTGGAGAAGCTTTTTGATCCTTCGAAAATTGTTTTCCATTTGTGATCCATCTGTTTGTAAAAATGACCGACTCATTAGCAAAGTACTCTGCAAAAGCTGCATTACGGCCAATCATGACTGATGACCGGGCAAAATTCCTTTCAGCTTCCCTCATCCTGAAAAGAGCAGAGGTGCTGTCGGGTTCCTGGGCCGTTAAAGAGGTTGCCAGAAGCAAAGGGAGAAGAAAAATAGCTTTCATAATTAATTTATTTAACCACAAGGTACACAATCCCGGATACCCGGCATGCGCAAAGGTCACAAAGGAAGAATATCGCGAGTGTGATAAAGAGAAAATATTATAAATACCTTTTCAGTCTTTTACCGGTTCCTGGTAAATTCCGAATATATTTCCTGCGGGATCGCTGAATCGGGCAGTTATTTCCGGAGCATCAACTCCGATGGGCTGAATTAATTTGCCTCCGCTGGTAATAATAGTCTTAACTGTTGATACGACGCTGTCAACCATAACGTAAATTAAAACACCAACTTCAGTTGACGGGCTTCTCCCGGTAACCCAGGTTCCACTCACCTCATTTATTGTATCGTCGAATGCAAGCTTACCATCACTTCGTTCACGGATATTCCAGCCGAAAACTTTTTTGTAAAAGGATGCAGAGGACATAATATCGGTTGCAGGAATTTCGATGTAGCATATTTTACCATTTTTTACGGTTGGGCGGATATTGTTTTCCATTTTATTACCTGTTGGGTTTGTCACATTGATAATTAAAAAACTGTCCTTTTAAAGCTCTCAGTGTAAGTATTAGCTGAATTTTGAATGCCTAAATCGGACATTTTATAAGTCTTAGAGTATAACAAAAATATGACAGGTTTGTTATTCAGATATTTAGATTTTTGTACGCTAAACGATTTCTCAGTACTTTCCGATTTTTACCAGGGCGCTATCAATTTCTATGAACATACCTGGTATCCTGTCGACAACCCATCCGCGATAATTATCCTTAATTAAAATTAAAGTTTTACGAATTTGTCTCGGATCTCTTGATGCCCTGTCAAATATGACTTTAGCAACTTCATCTTCCACTTTGGCTATCCGGTCCTGATCTCCATAAACCCGTGAGAGTACTGAAAGAGACTCAATGTCTATCTTTGACATAATATTATTGTTTTTAGCAATTGTCCAAGCAGCATTTTCGAGGTACCTGTATTGGATACCGTCCGGGGCAATTACATCCAGGTGAAATTCGTCATTAGAAACAAGTTTCTTCTGAATTTTTTTATCATTTAAAGCAGAATCAATTTTTGCAAAAACCTTCAAATTATAATTCTGCATTTCCCCCAGCGCTTTTTTGTTATTGCGAAGTTCATCTGCAACACTTTTCAGAATAGTTTTTGTGCTTTCCTTTTCGTGAATTTTGCCGATATATTCCGTAACGCCAAGAGCAAGCAAAACACTAAAAACTATTAAGAAAGACTCACCGAGGTATTCCTTCCAATTTCGTATAGGATAAACATAAGTTCTGTTCTCCGGGAGCCCAGGTTTTTCCCCGGCATGTTTTTTCCTTGCAGTCGATTCTTTTTTCATACTTAATTCTTCTTCATTTTATTTTGAAATTGCTACACCTACAAAAGAATCAGCAGTTCCATAATAGAGAAACCATTTTCCTTTAAAATAGACCAGTCCCTCAGAAAATGTCGTCCCTGATTTATATTGACCTGAAAGCTCATGAGGCAGGGTTGGTTTTAATAAGCATGTATCTGATCGTGAAATAATTTTTTCAGGATTATTTATGTCAAATACCACCTTGCCTACGGAATATGTACCTTTTGGTACCTTTACTTCAGCGTCCTCTCCTTCAGAGTTTTTCCCATTATAGAACAGTACTATTCCTTCGTCGGTGATCAAAGCAGGTGGTCCGCATTCTGTCAGCATGCTGTCAAACTTGTTTTTTCGCGGACTGACAACTGCTTTGAGTTCACCGTTATCATCTAAAGTCGGATACCAGTCTGTCAGATTATCTGACCAGGCAAGATTAACAAAGTTCTCTCCCCAGTACATTCCATATTTCCCGTTTATTCTGGCTGCAACTATACGGTCTCCGACCTTTTTAGTTATTATAGAACCCGATTTGGACCATATCTCAAGAAATTTTCCATTATAAGCTTTTGCAAAGGCTGGTCCTTTCTTTTCCCAGTGGATCAGATCTTTCGAAACTGCCATGCTTAGCCTTGCAACTTTATAATTCCATGAGGTATAAGCCAGTACATACAGACTGTCTTCAGTCTGAACTATCCTGGGATCTTCGCAGCCTCCCGGCCAGTCGTATTGAATAAACCTGCTGCTGTCGGGATATAAAACAGGAGTCGGATATTTTGTAAAATGAATACCGTCTCCGCTGTATGCCAGCCCGATCCTGGAGGTCCGTCCTCCGAGGATTGCTGCAGGATTGTCTTCACTTCTGTACAATAAAAAAACTTTATTATCCTTAGCAATGGCAGCAGGGTTAAACACATCTGCTCTTTGCCATCTTACAGTTTCATTTTTTATCGGGTCAGTAAAGGTGAAAGATGAATCGGCACTTAAAACAGGGTTTTCAGCAGGTTTATAGAATGTCTTAAAATCCCATTTTACAGATGGATGATAGCTGCATCCGGTTATTAATAAAATGAAAAACGAATAAATGAATCTCCTCTTCATAATTATTTACTTGTTATTTTTAATGTTTTCAGGTGTGTTCATCCAGTAATTATGACTGCCGGAGTATTTTGATATACAATTTTTTTCCAGTGGCAAATATTCCATATAGCAACTATCTGTCAAAGGCAAATGTTTATTATACTCCTGAACAAAAAGCTCCCGGAACTGATAAAGTTCGATTGACTTTCGTTTATCCACAATATTCCCATTCAAATCTTTGACATTACGAACAAGAACCTTTATTGAGTCTTTTCTTCCCTTAATATCTTCATCATTCAGCCTGAGATAAATGTTATTTCCGACAACCTGGATATGATTGATCTTTATCTCTTTCTTACCGGACGTTACTTCAAAGTTCGATTTTATGGACGCAGATACAGGATCAGGATTATTGCTAAATTTCATGATCACGGTTGCCTTTATATTACTATGTGTATCGAGATATGAATCCAATATTTTGAAATATGAGCTGTCTCCCGTGTTTTCCACCCTGAAAAAATTGTTGAAAGATATATATTTCAGACACATTAATGAATCAACGGAATTATCATAACCATATTCCACATCTATATTGAACATTTTTTTTGACGCTTCGTTTCTGGTTTTGTAATAGCACAAATATTCCAGTTTATGAATTGAATAGTCTCTGGGCTGAATATAAATGGCACCTGTAACATAAAGTGAGTCTCCGGTTATCAGGTGTTTTCCTTCAAATTCAATCTTATAGAGCATCAGATTATTATCGAATATTTTCACAGGATCTGAAAAGTTGTGATTAAAGAGAAAATCCTTTGAAAAGGTCTCAACAAAGGAAAAAGATCTGGTATTGAAATTTCTGATGGCATCGTGAACCATTAGAATGAAAAGCTCATTGCCAAACTGATCACCAAGAAATGCATCAGGGATAGATTTATTTAAGTTTTCCGATCCGGAAGACTTATTCATCTGATAGTAGGGAGAAATGCCCATTCTGGGGAAGTCATTATTTTTTTTAAAATCAAGAAGGTGATATTTATCTGATACTGATTCAGTCATAAATCCATTGTCGAGCGTCTGAATAATTGCCTCATTAAGATTTATATAATTATTATCTCTTTTCTGATAGTCCCTGTAATATGCAATATAATTAAATGGTTTAACGGGATAATTATCTATTATTTTTCTGATCGCTCTCCTGATAATTGCGAGAGAATTTAGTTTTTTTTGTTTGGCAACTACTCTGACCTCGCCAAGGCCGTAGACAACAGGAACCAAAAGTACCCTGTTTACGTTAAACTCATTTAAATCCTTGTAAGCCAATGAGCTTTGTTTGAATCCGATGCACGTTATAATTAAGCTGTCAGTCTGGAAATCAACATTACGTGCTATCTTAAAGTCGCCTTCAGCATTTGCATAAACGCCAAGCTGATTGTTTTTAAGCTTAATGGTTGCAAACGGAACAGGATGAAGCGTTGTTGAGTTAATAACCTTACCATCAAAATAATCGGCTGATTGCGGGAAAAGATTAACCCAGTTGGTTTCCAAAATTAGCAGCAGTGAAATGAAGAGGATTCTGGTATGAGTAACCATTTAATGTCAGGTTAATTGCAACACAATAAAGGTAATAAATCCGGAATAAATTAAGAGTACTATTTTTCGCTATTTACTAAAGCTGAAAATTCAGCATTATTATATATGAGACCCTGACAGCGGTTCCACGCTGTTTCCCCGGGGTCCATTTCGGAGAAGACATAACATCTTTTAAAGCTTCATCAGTAATTAACGGGTCGACACCCTTCACGACTTTCCCGTTTGTGACGGAACCATCTTTCTCTACAA
>OCZT010000435.1_pt1 | contig 41174 bp, 24 predicted proteins | sample 1539031 | NCBI WGS metagenome assembly OCZT01 (sample SAMEA3539308, study PRJEB22396) | soil metagenome | biome: tundra; feature: field; material: soil | place: USA | collected 2010-05 | depth 0.15 m
TATCTTGCGCCATTAATTTAAAAACAGAATAAAATGAACAAAGGAACAGTGAAATTTTTCAACGTATCAAAAGGATTCGGATTCATTAAAGATGCAGATTCGGATAATGAATATTTTGTACACGTATCAGGTCTTAAAGATCAGATAAAAGAGAATGATGAAGTTACATTTGAACTTCAGGAAGGTAAAAAAGGAATTAATGCAGTAGACGTTAGACTAGCTTAGTTTATCCATACAAAGATTTATTATTCAATCCCGGTCGAATGACCGGGATTTTTTATTTTTAACCTTCCAATTTAAAATAATGTAAAAAAATGGATCTCTAAAAAGGTATCAGTTCTCTGTTTTTCCCTTTGTGCTACTTTGTGCCTTATTTTGTGATCCCCTGGCTGCCGGCAGACAGGTTTGTGGTTAAATGATTTTTTACCACTAAGGTACACAAAGGTTCACACGAAGGTAAACAAAGGGTTTAACGATTAACATTTGGACAATAAGAGAATAAGAAAGCAAGTCCTCCCTTTTATTGTCTTTTCTTTTCTTCTTTTTTAGCTTTTTTTGCAAGACGTTTTTCTTTCAGACTCTTTGTAGGCTCTTTTTTATTCTTTGTCTGTTCTTTAGCTTTTTCGTGTGACATGGCTATTCATTTTAAGTTAATAAAAAGTTATTCCAAATATAGAAAAAAAACAGCAATGCACTTATAGTATTTACAATTTGGCAATAATCACCGGTGATAACAACCTTCCGGCTTCCTTATCAATGAACCAACTGAGCCGGCCATGAACAGGAACAATATAAGATGCAGGATAGTTTAATGCTGCCGGATCTTTTCTAAACAATTTTTCAACAATTTCCTCCTTCTTATTTCCTGCAACAAGAAAGGTTACAGAATCGGCATTATTAATTATCCGTCCGGTAAGACTTATTCTCTTTTGACAGGTAACAGGATGAAGAGCTACATCATATATTTTATCAGAATCGAGTAGTTTTGGATGCCCGGGAAATATGGAAGCTGTGTGTCCATCTTCACCCAGACCGAGCAGAATGAGATCAAATAAAGGCATTCCGTCTCTTTTTCTGGTAAAGAGCGAAACTTCTTCCGAATAACGAATTGCCTCCTTTTCAGGATCATCTTCTCCCCTAATTCTGTGAATGTTATGGGAAGGTATTTCAATTTTGCTGAGTAATTTTCTCATTGTCATACCAAAATTACTTTCAGCGCTGTCTGGAGGAACGCATCTCTCATCTCCCCAAAAGATCTGGACATATTGCCAGGGCGCAGTTTCTGTATAGTTTTCGCCTAGCAATGTATAAAGCAGTTCAGGTGTGGACCCCCCTGATAAAGCAACTGTAAACTGTTTATCTTTTTCAGCTGATTCTACTATCATGTTCACCATTTCCTCTGCGAATTCCTCAGCTAGATCAAAAGGCGAAGGGAATATTTTTACAACTTTATCCAACTGGTTAATAATGGTTTAAAAACAATAATTTCTTCTTTACCACAGAGTTTCACGTAGTTTTCACAGTGTATCGCGGAGTCATAATCTCCCATTCTCTGTTTCTCCCTCGTGCTTCTTCATCACCTTTCTGCCGTTATGCCAATACGCATTTATACCATTATAATTCACAATACAGCTCCTCATCCGCAAGGTTTTTACAGGGATATCTCCATGTAAGTCCCTCACCTTCGATAAGGTCATTAGCGTGTTCTGGGCCCCAGGTACCTGCCGGATAACCAAACACCTTTATTGCCTTGTTATTAGCCCATGCTGTCTGAATCGGTTCAAGAAATTTCCAGGCTGTTTCAACTTCATCATCGCGAGAGAAAAGTGTTGAATCACCCAACATTACATCATGAATCAGCCTTTCATAAGCAGACGGGACTCTTATATCTGCAAGGTCTTTATAATGGAAATCCATATTCACATTCTTAACATTAAAGCCGGCGCCGGGTTCTTTCATATCAAATTTAAGTAAGATTCCCTCGTCAGGTTGTATCCTTATTATTAGCTGATTAGTAGATACTTTCCCGGATTCTCTCTGGAAAAGGTGATGAGGTGTCTGTTTAAAATGTATGACAATTTCAGTAACCCGTGTTGGCAGCCTTTTACCTGTACGCATATAAAACGGTACTCCGCCCCATCTCCAGTTGTTAATGAAAAATTTAATTGCAACATAAGTTTCTGTTCGTGAATCGGGGGCAACTCCTTTCTCATACCTGTAACCTGTGACACACTCTCCTCGAATAAGTGATCCTGTATATTGGCCTCTGATAACCTGGGAAGGCACATCTTCCTCCCTGATGGGCTGCAACGACTGGAATACTTTTAATATCTCATTGCGGATAGCGTTGGCATCGAGCGATGAGGGGGGCTCCATTGCGGTCAATCCAACCATCTGAAGCAGGTGATTCTGAACCATATCTCTTAGAGCTCCGGAGGTGTCGTAATAACCACCTCTCTCTCCCACTCCTATATTTTCGGCAGAGGTGATCTCAATCCGGTGTATATAATTTCTGTTCCAGAGAGGTTCGAACATACCATTTGCAAACCTTGTAACCAGCAAATTCTGGACAGTTTCCTTTCCAAGATAATGATCAATCCTGAAAATCTGATCTTCAGAAATAAGTTCATGTAAAGTCTTATTGAGCTTCCGTCCCGACTCAAGATCGTATCCAAAAGGTTTTTCAATAATCAGTCTTCGGAAGCCATCTGCCTGATTGGTAAGTCCAGATTTTGCCAGATTAACTGATATGGCCTCATACATGCTGGGTGGTGTTGCCATATGAAAGATATAGTTTCCTCCGATCGAGTATTTATTATCAATATCCTTCATAACTGATTTTAGCTCCAAATATCCATCCGCAGAAATACTATCCATCGAATGATAATACAGATCCTTTGTAAAACCGGAAATAAGATCCTGATCCGTAACTTTTTCCTCGGAATGTGAGACGATTGCCTCACTCATCTTTTTTCTGAAGTCTTCGTTTGACATTTTAGTCCTGCCAATACCAAGAATTGCAAATTTCTCAGGAAGGATTTTTTGGGTCTGCAATGAAAATAGTGCAGGTATCAGCATTCTAGAAGCAAGATCGCCGGAAGCTCCAAAAATTACAAATATTAGGTTTTTAGGATTTTCCATAAGTATAAAAAATTGAAATAAATAATATAATGTTTATTGAGTACTGAAAATCAAGAACAGAAAATCCTAAATTGCTTGAAAATCAATGGATTTATTTACATGATTCCCGGCATTCAATGAAATTTATTTTAATATTTACAAAGTAACAAATAATTGTAGAAAATGGGTAACTATAACAGATAATATTGGAATGACATTTTTATCTTTTGTTAATTATTAGGTTAACAACTTTTTAAATATTTTGCAGATTTTTGTTAATTTTTTTATTGTTTTTTGCGATAATCTGAAAGAATAAGTAGTATATTTGCAGGGAAATATTAAAGTTAATGAATAGTTTTAGATCCATTATATCACTCCTCATTAAAAGGTTAATTGGAACTGACTGAGAATGGTGTTTGGTATCGGATTAGGGATGACCGTTCTCTCAAACACAGAGAACGGTTTTTTTGTACAAAACAGAAGATAAATTAAGGTAGTAATTATGAAAAAAGAACGCCCACAGAAGCAGGGATTGTATCGTCAGGAGTTTGAGCATGAGAATTGCGGGATTGGATTTGTTGCACATCTAAAAGGGAAAAAGTCTCACTCAATTATCAGGCAGGGGCTCGATATTCTTACTAATATGACGCACAGGGGTGCAGAAGGTGCTGATAGTAAAACCGGTGACGGGGCGGGAGTACTGATACAGGTGCCCAGGGACTTCTACCTTATCCAGGGCTATTCACTTCCGCCGGAAGGACAGTTTGGAACGGGTCTGATATTCTTTCCACAGGATAGTTCAGATGCATCCAAATGCCAGGAGATTCTTGTAAGTATAATAAAAGAGGAAGGCGTCAATCTGATTGGTTTCCGTGAAGTTCCTCGCGATAGCTCGGTCATTGGTGAGATTTCTCGGGCCGCTGAACCTGAAATAGTGCAGATCCTTCTGGGAGCTGACGTTCCACAGGAGGATCTTGAACGCAAATTATATATTATAAGGAAACGGACGGAAATCGCAATCCGGAATTCAGAAATTAAACAGAAGAACTTTTTCTATATCCCAAGTCTCTCCACAAAAGTACTTGTATATAAAGGCATGCTTACTTCCATTCAGCTTGGGGAGTACTTTCTCGATCTGAATGATGAAAGATTACAGAGTGCAATCGCGTTGGTTCACTCAAGGTTCAGTACAAATACATTCCCAAGTTGGGACCTTGCCCAGCCCTTCAGGATGCTTGGACATAACGGGGAGATAAATACTATAAAAGGAAACAGATTCTGGATGGAAGCGAGAGAATCAATACTTAAGTCCGATAAGTTAGGCGATCTGACAAGATTGTATCCAATTATCGAACCCGACAAGAGTGATTCAGCATCACTTGATAATGTATTGGAATTCCTTATAATGAGCGGTAAATCACTGCCTTATGCTATGTCTGTTCTGATTCCTGAATCAATAAATGATAAAAATCCTATCTCACCGGAACTAAAAGCTTTCTATAAGTATCATTCTACATTCCTGGAACCATGGGACGGGCCGGCTTCACTTATCTTCTCTGACGGACGTTATATTGGCGGAATGCTCGACAGAAACGGACTTCGTCCATCGAGATATCTCATAACAACGAATGATCTGATTGTGATGGGTTCAGAAACCGGTGTACAGACCTTTCCGCCGGAAGAGATAAGGGAAAAAGGAAGGTTAAAGGCAGGGAAAATGCTGCTTGTTGATACTGAAACGGGTAAAATTTTCTATGATAAAGAGTTAAAAGCGGAACTGGCTGCAGAATATCCTTACGGACAATGGATCCAGCAGAATATGGTCAAACTCGAAAAGATAGAGACCGGTCACCAGGAGACAACCGATATGGGAGATGAGTACAATAAATATATCACTTCCTTCAATTACTCATTGGAAGATACTGACAGGATTATCAAGGAGATGGCTGCCACCGGGAAAGAACCTATCGGTTCAATGGGTAATGATGTTCCTGTTTCAGTACTCTCAAGAAAACCATACAGGTTATTCAACTATTTCAAACAGCTGTTCGCCCAGGTCACCAACCCTCCAATTGATCCTATACGAGAGGAACTGGTGATGACTCTGTCGGGTTATCTGGGCTCCCTGCAGCAAAACCTTCTTGAAACAACCCCTGATCATGTAAAAATGGTACGATTCAGAAATCCTGTAATCTCCAATACATACTTTCAGGTAGTTAAAAACTTAAGATACAAAGGGTTTTCAGCTGCAAACCTTTTATTGCATTTTGAAGCCGGAAAAGGAGCTAAAGGTTTAGAGGAAGCCGTTGAACAACTATGTAATGATGCTGAAAGGGCAGTTGATGAAGGGAAAAACTATATTATACTTTCTGACCGGGGCATAAGTGAAAACGCTGCACCGATGCCATCCTTAATGGCTGTTTCAGCTGTTCATCATTACCTTATAAAAAAACGCAAAAGGATGCAGATAGACATTGTAGTGGAATCTGCTGAACCGCGTGAGGTAATGCATTTTGCCCTTCTGTTTGGCTATGGTGCAAGTATTATCAATCCGTATATGAGCTTTGCTGTGATTGACAAGCTTATTAAGGACAAGGCAATCCAGCTCGATTATCAGAAGGCTGAGGCGAATTATGTGAATGCCGTCAACAAAGGAATTCTGAAAATAATGTCTAAAATGGGGATCAGCACTTTGAGGAGTTACAGATCTGCACAGATATTCGAAGCGGTCGGTATCCACAATGATGTAATAAATAAATATTTTGCCGGAACGATCTCAAGAATTGGTGGTATAGGAATGAATGAAATTGCTGAAGAGGTCCTTATCCCGCACAGAAAAGCATTTACTTCAGAACAACAATCGGAGATACTCACCGAAGGTGTTTATTCGTACCGGAAACATGGTGAACATCATGCATGGAACCCTGAAACCATATCACTTCTGCAATGGAGTACCGGTACGGGTGATTATAAAAAATTCAAGGAGTATACAAGCCGTGTCAATGCTGATACCGCCAGACCAGGATTCATCAGAGGATTATTAAGAATTAAAAACAACCCGATCCCGATTGAAGAAGTTGAACCGGTTGAAGAGATAATGAAAAGGTTTGTTACAGGCGCAATGTCATACGGTTCAATCAGTCGTGAAGCTCATGAAACATTGGCAATTGCCATGAACCGTATTGGTGGCCGCAGTAACACCGGCGAGGGTGGTGAAGATCCTGTACGTTTCAAACCCCTGGAAAACGGAGACAGCGTAAGAAGCGCTATTAAACAAGTAGCGAGCGGTCGCTTCGGTGTGACTACCGAATACCTTGTTAATGCTGACGAGCTCCAGATCAAAATTGCTCAGGGAGCAAAACCCGGGGAAGGTGGTCAGCTACCAGGGCATAAGGTTGATAAAATTATTGCCAGGACAAGATATTCAATACCCGGAATAACTCTTATTTCTCCGCCTCCTCATCATGATATTTATTCTATTGAGGATCTCTCCCAGCTTATCTTCGACCTTAAAAACGTCAATCCATAGGCAAAGATCAGTGTGAAACTGGTTTCCGAAAGCGGAGTTGGTACAATAGCTGCCGGCGTTACAAAGGCCGGTGCGGATCTCATTACGATAAGTGGCTACGAAGGCGGAACCGGTGCAAGTCCATCTTCATCAATAAAACATGCCGGACTGCCTCTGGAGCTCGGTCTCGCAGAAACTCAACAAACGCTGGTTATGAATAATCTCCGCAGGAAAGTTATCCTTCAAGCTGATGGCCAGTTGAAAAGTGGAAAGGATATAATTATTGCTTCCCTGTTGGGCGCCGAGGAATTTGGTTTCTCAACATCCGCACTTATTGTGCTGGGTTGTGTGATGATGCGCAAATGCCATCTTAATACTTGTCCGGTAGGCGTAGCAACTCAGAATGCTGAATTGAGAAAAAGATTCAGAGGTAAGGCTGATAATCTTGTGACATTCTTCCGGTTCCTGGCAGAAGAGGTACGTGAACAACTTGCGGAACTTGGTTTTAAAAAGATGGATGAAATTATAGGTCGTTTTGATTTGCTGGAAAGAAATCCTGAGGTTAATCACTGGAAGATCGAAAACCTTGATCTTTCAGGGCTCCTTTTATTGCCGGTTGAATCAGCTGAAAACGCTATGCATTGTGTTGATATTCAGGATCATAAAATTGATAATATTCTCGATAAAGAGCTTATTTCTGAAGCTGAAAAAACTATATCAGATAAACAACCGGTTGTAATTGAACGACCTATCCATAACACCGACAGAACAACCGGAGCTATGCTCTCAGGTAAAATTACAAAGCTATACGGTTCTGAAGGGTTGCCAGACGGGACAATCGGCTGCAGGTTTAAGGGGTCGGCCGGACAAAGCTTTGGTGCATTTCTCACGCCCGGTATAGAACTTTACCTTGAGGGTGATTCAAATGATTATCTTGGGAAGGGACTTTCAGGTGGCAGGATTATTGTTGTTCCGCCTGAAGGGTCAACTTTTGAACCAGATAAAAACATCATTATAGGAAATACTGTTTTATATGGTGCAACAAGAGGTGAGATATATATATCGGGCGTTGCCGGTGAACGATTCGGTGTCCGTAACAGCGGCGCTATAGCTGTCGTTGAAGGTGTGGGTAACCATTGTTGCGAATATATGACCGGAGGTAGGGTAGTTGTTCTTGGATCGACGGGAAGCAACTTTGCAGCAGGGATGAGCGGTGGCATAGCATATGTATTTAATGAAAACGGAGATTTTGATTTTTACTGCAATATGGGAATGGTCGAGTTATCTCTGGTTGAAGACTATGGCGATATAAACGAACTTACAGAACTGATCTCCCGGCATTACAAATTTACCAAAAGTAAAAAAGCAAAGATGATTCTTGACGATCTTCATAAATATGTCCCAATGTTCATCAAGATTATACCATATGACTATAAGAAAGTTCTTCAGGAATTGAAACTTGAAGAGATCAGAAAGAAAATTGCAGATGTAGAACTTGATCTGGAAATAAGCGCAAGCTAAAGAGACTCAGGACTCAGGACTCAGGGTAAAATGATAAAAGAATAACACGTAACCCGTAACGTAAAACGATAAACGATTTATAAAAAGATATTATGGCTGATGTAAACGGATTTTTGAAGATAAAAAGAAAAGAAGCAGGAAACAGACCTTTGAATGAAAGGATCTGCGACCACAGTGAAGTTGAGCAGGTACTGAACAGTGAAGACAGGATGTTACAGGCATCCAGATGCATGGATTGTGGCATTCCGTTTTGCCACTGGAGTTGTCCGGTAGATAATTTAATTCCAGAATGGAATGATCTGCTGTACAAAGGTGACTGGAAAGCTGCCTATTTGAGACTCTCTGCGACAAATAATTTCCCTGAATTTACAGGAAGGATATGTCCTGCAAGCTGTGAACACGCGTGTGTCCTGAATATAAATAAGGAACCCGTAACAATCAGGGAAAATGAGGTAGCAATTGTTGAAAAGGCTTTTTCTGAAGGCTATATTAAACCACAACCTCCAAAAATCAGGACTGGAAAAAAGGTTGCTGTAATTGGCAGTGGCCCAGCCGGGATGGCTGCTTCTGATCTCTTGAATAAAACTGGTCATCAGGTGACTCTTTTTGAAAAAGATGACAAAGCCGGTGGATTATTGAGATATGGAATTCCTGATTTTAAACTTAGTAAAACTACTATCGACAGACGCCTCGACCTGATGATTAAGGAAGGTCTTATTATTAAAACAGGAATAACCATAGGTAAAGACGTTACCGGGAAAGAGCTTCTTGAACAGTTCGATGCAATTTGCATTGCCATAGGCGCCACTCATCCCCGTGATCTGGTGGCTGAAGGAAGAGAACTTAACGGTATACATTTTGCGATGGAATTTCTTCCCTTCCAAAACCGTGTGAATTCAGGTCAGATCGCTGCCACTTCAAATCCAATTAATGCTGAAGGAAAAAAGGTTCTGATTATAGGAGGCGGCGATACAGGTTCTGACTGTGTTGGTACTTCAATCCGGCAGAAGGCAGCAAGTGTGACACAGATTGAGATTATGCCGAAACCACCTCTCATAAGGGCAGACAATAATCCCTGGCCATACTTCGGAAAAGTGCTTAAGACATCAACATCTCATGAAGAGGGATGTGAAAGATACTGGAACCTTGCAACTGTTAAATTCCATGGAAAAGATAACCATGTGACCGGAGTGGAAGTGGAAGATGTGATATGGAACCTGAAAGATGACATATATACCATGGAAGCTGTCAAAGGGAGCCGAAGGATTATTGATGCTGATCTTGTTTTGCTTGCCATGGGATTTGTCCATCCTGCCCTTGAAGGCTTACTCTCTGAGCTTGGTCTGGAACTCGATCATAGAAAAAACATTAAGGTTGATCAAAACCAATTGACAAACAGAGAAAAAGTATTTGCAGCAGGTGATTCTGTCAGTGGAGCAACTCTGGTTGTAAATGCTATTGCTTCGGGTAGAAAAGTGGCAAAAGAAATTGATATATTTCTGAGGAAAACTTAATATTCTTGTTTCCCGCAGATTATGCAGAATTACGTTGATCAGAATGAATTTAACGGCGCTAATCAGTGAAATCTGCTGGAAATTTTTTATTTAACTCAATACTAAAGACCGTTCTATCTGACTCGTTGCTGATAAAACTGACTTTACCTTTCAGATAATTTTCAGTAAATAGCCTGATACTATATGTTCCGAGCCCTCTGTCATTACCTTTGGTACTAAACGATCTCTGAAACAATTGCATCTGGACATCTTCTGACATGACCTGTTCGTTTTTTACCCAAATGGTTATTTTATCTCCTGAATTTCCTATCCCTATCACAACAGCGCTGGTCAGTTCAGTTGCTTCCAGAGCATTTTTCAGTAAATTGATTAATACACGTTGCAGCAGGATCTTATCAGTTTCAAAATCAATATTCACAAAGCTGTCATCCTTAACGACATTTCTTTCTTTGACGGCTTCAAGGAAATAGGTCTTTCTTATTACCGAATCCAGAAGTTCTATTGAATTTGTTAATTCAATGTTTACTTTGAGTTCTCCATTTTCTGCTGCACGGAGCTGTCTCTGCACTAAAATTTCGTCTGTAATGGCCCTGATAGCTTCTTCAGAAAGATTTAGCAGTTCAAGGGTTTCCTCAGGGCTGGCTCCTTCTTTTAATATTGTGATTAACCCGTTAAGTCCGCCTACACTGTTCAATAAATCGTGAAAAAAAACTCTTTCCAGGGCTGCTCTTCTTTTTATGTCACTGATATCCTGCAAAATAAGGACATAAAAAGAATTTCCATTGAAAGATATAGGGGTTGATATAACATTCATATCCCAGCTCTTGTGTCTACCATTAACCACACTGGAGATTTGCTCCTCTTTAATTGATTTCTTTCCGGTTTTCCGACTCTCAAGAATAGCATTGACGGATCCACAATATGCACATGCCATAGAAGTCCCGCATCCTGAAGGCACTTCTCCTGAGTGAATGCATGAAATGACCTCTCCCGGTCTTTTCCCGAGTATTGATTCTAACGTGTTAATACCCAGCAAAGAAAGAAATTTATCATTCGCATATACGATTTGTCTGTTTTCATCAATGACAGCCCCTATTCCGGCAATCGCTCCAAAGATTTCGGTGAAGAACTTTTGTGAACCGACAAGTTCATATTCCTTTAAAATCTGTTCTGAAGTCGTTCTGGTTGCCGGAGCAAAATGTGTTTCATCTTTCATAACTATTCTTTCAAACTATCTGACTCCTCGGCGAGACTCTGAGCAACAATTTTTTTAAGAACCCACAATGAGTAATACAGAGAGTTATTGTTAGACAGAGAGACAAGCAAATTGTTCATTACACGCCTATCTTAAAGATAAAGTCTCAATGCTAGCTGACGCCTCAGCAAGCAACGGAGAACCGATCCCGCCTAAGCGGGAGAGCTCGGCGAAGCCAATGCGTTCGCAGGTTGGTTACTTCTTTTTGCAAAGAACATATTTCATATTGACAGGCTCCTCTCCTTTTAAAAATTTTACAGGCTCTTCAATATCTTTGCACTCAATCAATCCGAAGTCTGAAAACTCTTTAAAAACAGAATCAGAGTCATAAAAATAAACTTTTAGTCCTTTTGCAAGCTCATATCTATTCCTGCTTAAAAATTTACCGCTTCCAAATAAACCAGTATCTTTCGAAGCGGCAACAAATATCATCAGTCCATTTTCATTTAAGACCTCATAACACGAGGAAAGAAATCTCCGTCTTTCCGGCTTATTTAATAAATGTATCAGAGCATAGCAAAAAATACCTTTGTATTGTTCATCATCAAAAGGCATTGAACTTACAGAACCATGATGGATCTTACATTCAATGCCGTCTGCTCTTGCTAACTCGATTGCTGATCGGGAAACCTCAATTCCTGTTACTTTAAATCCATTATCTATAAATAATCTGGCGTTTCTGCCATACCCGAATCCGGGTATTAGTATCTGATCGATCTTTTCATATTTAAAAAGTCTTAGAGAATTTATAGCAGAATCTGACGGCTCAGATTTCCACATCTCACCCTCATTTTTGAAACGTGATTCCCAGTATTCAGTCATAGTAAAATTCCACTTCTTACATTTGCACAATGCATTCTTCCCCATTATAATGTATACTTTTGTCGGGAGATTTATTCACCTCTATATCAGTTCCTTTTGATTTTCCTACCAAAGTAATCTGAAAGCTCTTTTTTTCAAGCATACCCGGGAAAGATCCCTTGCGTTTACCGATTGTCAAACGGCGACTAGCATCATCCCATCCAAACGTAATAGTAGAGAAAATGCCCTTTTCATAATTATAATTATCATTTTCATCTTCATAAAGCGTGAATTCTCCATTGGCACCCGGATAGATGCGAATTTCAAGAGGATCGGCAGGTTTTTCGATAGCATATTGCACAAATGGTCCCATAGGAATTATTGAACCGGCTTTGACAAGTAATGGAATTTTATCAATAGGAGCATCAGATGTAATTGTCTGGCCTCCTTTGAAGATTTCACCGGTCCAGAAATCATACCATTCGGAACCTGTTGGCAAATATACTTTTCTTGTTGTTTCCTTTTTCTCAACAACTTTTTCCCTGGCAAATATTTTCGGAGTTTTCCAGAAGAGTTCAACTCTGAGCGCTCCGGTAGTTTCATTTTTAGTTTCCAATGCAAAATCATATTCTTTGCCTGCCTGTAGATTTATCAATCCGGTATATGACTCAACGCTCTGGTAAGCATAAGGCAATTCTTTACCATCAATTAAAATCCGCTTAGGTCCATAACATTTAATATGAAACTGATATTGACCTGTCTGATCAGGTATCAGTTTCCCTTTCCAGGTAATGGAGAGCGTAGAATCGGTGACATAATCGGGACGGCCGGTGGCATACCAATTGATATTGATGCAGGAATCAATTCTTTCGAGAGCCAGGTTTTTATATTCAGTGTCTTTATAATATTTTGCGTTCAGGCCAGGCTTACCGTCATCAGTCCTGAAATGGATTGCTGTCACCGGAATGCTGCTTTCCGGAGGACGATGCAGCATATATTCAGTTACCGGACAAACCATTACTGCCGGGCCAAACATGTACTGGTCATCAATTGAGTAGGTGTTTTTATCGGCCGGAAAATCCATCGGTAATCCTCTCATTATAGTATATCCATTATTTGTAACCTGACTAGCCAGGCTATAAATATATGGCATCAGGCGGTATCGTAATTTATCGAATTTAATCAACGACTTAGAAAAATCGCCAAATTCCCAAATTTCACGAGGTGTTTCGGATCCATGGGATCTGAATATTGGGCAGAATGATCCAAATTGAAACATCCTGGTGTAAAGTTCCTGGTAGGCTGGGTCCTTCCCCCCTTTTGAGAAAACACCACCGTAACTTCCAAGTACAAATGCTCCAATATCGAACGTCCAGTAAGGAATACCTGACATACTATGATTCAACCCTGCCGGTATTTGCTTTTTATAAACATCCCAGCTTGCGCCAATATCTCCTGACCATGTAGTTGCTGCAGCACGTTGCTGTCCTGCAAAAGTTGATCTTGTCAGGATATATACTCTCTTTTTATCGGTTTCGATTCTCTGGTTATTATAAACTGCTTCCGTTGCTAAAAGAGAATATGGATTGAGATACCGTGCAAATGAGCCAAGGTGATTGTCGGCCATACGCTTTAATTCATATTCAGTGGATTCTTTTGTGTTTGCGTTTACAATATCGGGTTCTGTTGAGTCCATCCACCATCCATCAATACCTGTAGAAAACAAACCACTGCTTATATACTTCCAGAATAATTTATCGGCGTCAGGATTATAAGCATCGAAATATTTAAATTTTGCCCACCCCACGCTAGGATAAAGGAACCCTTTCTGATTCATTTCTTTATAAATGGGTGTATTAGGTCCAAAAGAACACCATATTGATATCATGATATGAAAATTCTGTCTGTGCAAAATATCTATCATTTCCTTTGGATTGGGATATAATTTTTCATCAAAGAATAATTGTCCCCAATTATTGTTCCCATCCCAATAATCCCAGTCCTGGATGATATTGTCGATAGGGATCTGCAGTTTACGATATTTATCTGCAACACTTAACAGTTCGTTCCTGTTCTGGTAGTGCTCTTTACTCTGCCAATATCCGTAAGCCCATTTTCCGTACATGGGAGCCTGTCCGGTAAGCTTCCTGTAACCATGAATCACATCATCCATGTTGTTCCCTGAGATAAAATAATAGTCTATGCCATTGGCAACATCGGACCATAGAGATGTCCCTCTGGCATTATCATCAAAAATAGTCTTGGAATAATTGTCCCAGAGAACTCCATAGTTTTTTGTAGAAATCAGAAAAGGGATTACTGCGTCTGTATTGGTTTGAACAAGTTTAATGGTATGACCCCGGTAATTCATATAACCGTACTGGTGTTGGCCAAGTCCGTAAATACCTTCGTCGGCAGAAAATTCAAATGCCTGTTTTATGCTATATGCCTTTTCGTTTTTTAAGTCAGCCTGTGTAATGACAGCCTGTCCGTTTTCCTTTAAAACAGTTTTATTATCAGGAGTAAAATACTCAATATGACCGTCGCTTCTGGAAATTATTACTTTCAGGTTATCAGAGTTCAGGGTAATGCTTTCTTTATCCTTTTTAACTCCAATTTTTATTTCAGGCAGAGGTTTCTTTATCACAACAAGGCTTGAAGTGTCAGGTTTTGCACCTGGCATCCATTTCAAAACACGAACCGTATTGCTATCATAAAACTGGACATTCATATCGAATGTTTTCGTTTCCAGATTGATCCCGTTTTTGATGATTGTTACTCTTCCGCTTCGGGAAGAACATTGTATACCGGTGAAAACCAGAATAATTCCCGCAAATAATAATAAGATATTCTTCATTTAATTCCTTTTTTGAAAATTAAAAGATATAAATTCAATGTCTTTGTAATAAACATAAAAGTAATTTATTTATAGATTGTTTTCTTTGACCCCTGTCAGAATCTTTATGAATCAATAGTTTATTTTACTGAATATGTGACTGACCCGGGTAACAATAATATTTCTTTTTAAATAGTTTGTAATCCGGTATATTAATTTTAATCAATTCATATCTGGAATTCAGGGTATCAGAATTGTCTTCCTTTTTAATTAATAAATATTCCCGACTATTTTTAAGATCCGGATCTAAGCTGACATTTTTAAACCTGGCGAAATATGCATGTAGACTCCAGTCTTCAAACATCTCAGGATTGATGTTTATTATACTTCCCTGAGGAATCTCAGAAAGAATCGTGTATGTCTCTTTAATTTTATTTTTATCGCGACTGTAGCGATTGTGAAAGTTTAGCGAGAGAACAATACCCACGAAGAATAATCCGTACCCTGTCCATTTAAAGATTAAGAACCATTTTGATTCAAAGTTCATATTAATAAAAAGAGAATCAATTACGGGATAGACTAAAATGCCAGCGCCGATTGCAAAAAAAGGATAAACTGAGAGAATATAAAATCCACTTTGTTTCATACTTATCATTATGGGCAAAACCCCAGTCAATCCAAGTAGAATGAACACAAGTATCTTATTAATGTTTTCTTTAATTGGAATTGTCGGGGATTTCCTGATGTATGCCCAGGCCAGTATCAGAATGCACAAAACTGCAGCCGGAGTTAATTCTGAGAATAATCTTTTTACAATATCAAACCTGGAGTTAACAGTAAAAGCATTTTTTAAGCTATAAATGACCTGGTGGTCAATGTATATATGAAGACTCAGTCGTGCTGCAGGGAATAATAAAATAATCAGGAGCAAAGGGATTATGGTGAAAAAAAATAAACCTGCAGTATCAAGGGCCATTTTACCGAATGATTTCTGTTTTAAAAAAAGCCACAGCAGGAATGGGAATGTCCATGGGTAGAATGCGACAAATCCTTTTGAAAGAAATCCCAGTGCAAGCACAAATCCTGACAGAAAGATGAAATAAAACTTTTTACTCTCCTGATTTTTCAGATAAAATAAAATTGAAAGAGATGTGAAAATAGTAAGAGTGTTTTCAAGCAGGTTATTATAAGATGCCCAGAATACTGTTGGTGTCATAAGCCATATAAATAAGGGTAACCAACCATATTTGTATCCCAATGTTTTCCAGATTCTCAGAATAACATAACCAACAATTACAACTGTAAAAAGGGAATAAAATTTATCAATATACCTACTCTCCCCAAAAAGTGTATAAAAGATACTCTGAATTCCGAATGCGAGTGGTGGATGTTCATGAAATTCAGGCATTAATGTTGCAGTAAAATGGGGATTCCAGAAAGTGCCGAGGCCATCAGCCAGATTTTTTGAAACAGTTGAATAAATTAAACCATCAAGGAACATACCATTTGAAAGAATGTCCTTACAAACAATAATTAAGTAAACACCTATGGCAAAAAGATAAAACGGAAGTGTTTGAGAAATTTCATGCGACTTTTTCATGATCACTTATTACAGCAGAGAATTAATAAAACAATGCTGCCAGTATCTATTTCACATTCTGATAAATAATATTAAATATCTATGCTTTTAACTACCCGGATATCAGATGAAGAAGATCCGATCATAATCTGAATTGTTCCGCCTTCGAGACGCCAATCATGGATCTTTGTATCCCAATATCTTAACTGACTTATTGGTAATGTCATGGTTATTTTTTTTGATTCTCCCGGATTGAGTGATACACGGCTGAATCCTTTGAGTTCTTTATCAGGCCATTCTATTTTTGAATTCAAACGATGAACATATAACTGAACCACCTCATCCCCTTTCCTTTTTCCTGTATTTTCAAGTACCACAGAAATTTGAATATTCTCATCGCTGTTATATTTAATCTTATCTGTCTTAAGTCCGTTATAAGAGAATTCTGTATAAGAAATACCAAATCCAAAAGGGAACAGGGGTTTTACTTTTTTTGTATCAAACCAGCGATATCCAACAAGAGATCCTTCTTTATACTCCACATTATTATCACCGGGAAACGTTCCCAAATAAAAAGCCGGAGAATCGGCAAGAGATGCCGGGAAAGTAAATGGCAATTTACCGGAAGGATTTACATTGCCCAGTAAAACATCAGCTATCGCATTTCCGCCTTCCGATCCGTTAAACCAGGACATCAGCATGGCAGAAGAACAATTCAGAGCATTGTTCAGATCCAAAGGAGAAGCAGCAACCAAAACGACTACAGTTCTGGGATTTACTGTAGCTACCGCACTTATCAGTTCATCTTGTCCATACGGTAATTTAAAATCAGAACGATCGGTGCTTTCAGTTTCATACTCCCGGTTAGTACCTGCGAAAATGAAAACGATATCTGATTTTCTGGCAAGTCCGATCGCTTCTTTCAACAAAGTTGAGTCAATCTGCCTATTCAGCATTCTTCTGCCTCCCAACTGTCTATTCTGACTGAATGATGGTTTATAACCCTGTGCAAACTTTAAAGAAGCTTTTTTGCCTATTTTATTTTTTAATCCTTCCAGAGGTGTGATCTCATATCGGGTTTTTACACCTGCACCAAAACCTCCTGAGGCCATTTTATGTATTGCATTGTCTCCAATGACAGCTATCTTTCTGACTTTAATAAGATCGACAGGCAACAGGTGATCAGTATTTTTTAATAATACTATGGACTGTGATGCTACCCTGTAAGCAATTTCCCCATGTTCAGGTGTTGCGACGATACCCGCTGGTTTTGATTCGCTGACTGGTTTAACTGAAAATCTCACTCTGAGAATTCTTTTTACCTTATCATTTATGACTTCGATTGGAACAAGGCCCGCTTTAACAGAGTCGAGCAATGATTGTCCAAAAAATGCTGCTCTTAATGTGCCCATTTCAACATCAAGTCCTCCCATGGCGGCCTTCACGGAGCTATGAGTTCCTCCCCAATCCGACACAACCAATCCCTTAAAACCCCATTCCTTTTTCAGAATCTGATTCAGCAGATTCTCGTTTTCAGAACACCATGAACCTCCAATTTTGTTATAAGCGGCCATTACGGCAAACACATTGGCTTCCTTAACGGCAGCTTCAAAAGCTGAAAGATAAATTTCCCTCATGGTACGTTCATCAACAATGACATTGACCCTTCCCCTGTTTGTTTCCTGGTTATTAAGCGCAAAATGTTTTACACATGCAGCAACTCCACGATCCTGAACGCCTTTGATATAGCCAACTGCAAGTCTGGCATTTAGCAGTGGATCTTCGCTCATATATTCAAAAGTCCTGCCTCCTGTGGGGATACGGGTTATGTTTACAGCAGGTCCAAGTAGAATATCTTTACCCCTGGTTTTTGCTTCCTCTCCAAGTGCAGTGCCAAGAAGATATGCCAGATTGGTATTCCATGTCGCGGCGAGTGCTGAACCGGTTGGGAAAAATGTAGCCGAGTCAGTTGTAAGTTTCATGGAATTCCAGGAATTCTTTTCCATCTCTTCACGGATCCCAAATGGTCCGTCGGTATACTTCATCTCAGGAATTCCCAGACGCTTTATTCCGGCTGAAGAAAACAAGCCATTTCCATGCAACATGGCTATTTTCTCCTCGAGGGACATTTCGGATATAATATGGTCAATTTTTGTATCAAAAAGGGTCAGATCTTTCTGAGTTCCCTTTTGCCGGGACTGATACTGACTGAAGATTTTGCCTGAAGGTATAAGAAAAGCAGCTGAAAATAATAATATCAGAGCAATTTTACTAACGGTATAATAATGCTTTAACAGAGTAAATCGTAACATGTGACTGATGTTTAATAACTTTTAAGGTGCAATTGAATAAAAACCTGTATGAAATAACGCAATTTTTTATTGACTATCTCACATCAATTTAAGATGTTCCTTTTTATAATAATAAAATGATTTAAGTGATAAGATTCGGTTTTGTTACATCCCATGGAAGGAGAAGTTTAAAAGTGCTCCCCTTCCCTTCTTCACTTTCAACCAATATCTTACCATTATGCTTATCGGCAAATTCTTTACACAAAAACAAACCCAGACCTGTTCCTCTTTCATTCTCAGTACCACGGGTTGAAAGGTTGGCGTCGATTTTGAAAAGTTTTGCCATTGTTTCTTTTGACATCCCTATACCCGAATCAGATACTGAAATTTCCAAATAATTTTTACAGCTGACAGCATTTACTTTTACCATACCATTTTTATGCGTGAACTTAACAGCGTTAGTAATGAGATTCCTCATTATTGTTCTGATCATATTTTTATCTGCAACTATCGTAACTGTGTCTATGATATAGCTCTTAAGCTCAACGTTTTTCCCCTTTGCCAAATCACCTGCTATGATAAATTCATCTTTTATAAGTTCGCTTAGGTTAATCTGCACAGGGGTAAATGACATTTTCCCGCGTTGTGAACTTGCCCATTCCAAAAGATTTTCAAGTAATCTGAAAGTCTGAGTTGCAGAATCATATATCATTCCGGCATACTTACCACTATTATTAAGGTCTCCGGAAGTAATCTCTTCTTTCAGCATTTCACTAAATCCGATAATGGAATTAAAAGGGTTTTTCAGGTCATGTGCAATGATTGAGAAAAACTTATCTTTTGAAGCATTAAGTTCATTCAATTCAGAAGTTTTCATTTCTACCGATTTTTCAAGCAGTATCTTCTGATTCTTCAAACTTCTGACACGTGAAAGAAAAATGTAAACAATAAGGAAGATTATTGCAGAAATAATAATCACTTTAAACCACCATGTGTTCCACCATGGCGGCAGGACTATGATTCGGATTGAGATCCCCTTCTCGTTCCAAACACCGTCGTTGTTTGAACCCTTCACTCTAAACACATATTTACCGGGATCTAAATTTGTATATGTCGCTTCACTTTTATTCCCCGAATAGATCCAGTCTTTGTCAAAGCCCTCCATTTTATATGAATATTGGTTCTTTTCAGGCGCCGTAAAATCCATCACAGCAAAATAAAAAGTAAGGACAGATTGTTTATGGGATAAAGTCAGAGCTTTTGTTTCCGTAATGTTTTTAATTAATGGGGAGTTTTCAGCGCCCGGCCTGACACCTTTATTTAATATTTTAAGGTCAGTAATCAGAATATCCGGTATACTTTTGTTTTCCGTGATTTTTTCCGGGTAAATAACATTGAACCCTTTTGTACCTCCCATTAAAAGAGCGCCACTTTTTGTTTTCAGAATACTTCTGTCGTGGAATTCATTACTCTGCAAACCATCGTCTTTAGTTAAATTTTTAATTTCCCCTTGTTTAAAATCAAACCGGCATATACCTTTGTTAGTGGTCACCCAAAGGGCTCCTGAATTATCCACAGCAAGTCCTTTTATAACATTACTAGGCAATCCATCTTTTTCAAAATACCTGGTGAATGATCTTGTTTTTGGATTAAACAGGTTCAGGCCATTTTTAGTACCTAACCAGATACACGAGTCATTTATAACAAGGATGTCATAGAGACTTGGATTGCTCAAGCTATTTGCATTATCAGGATTATAAGCGTAAGTAGTAAAACGATTTTCACCCGGTGAGAAAATCTGAAAACAGTTAGAGCTACCTATGAGAAAATTCCCTTTGGAATATTTTAAAATTTTAGTTATCATTTTATTGGCCAAACCACTGTTTCCAGGTGTAATGCTGGTAAACTTATTTTCTTTGATTTGATAATGAATCAAACCATGTTCAAAACTACCCAACCATAAATCATTATTATCACCTCCGGTAATTGCAAAAATATTGTCATCCCTGATACCACTGTTTTTTGTTGTAAATGATATAAATGATTTGGTTTTACTATCATACCGAATGAGTCCTCCGGCCCAGGTTCCAATCCAGATTTGATTACTGGAATCTTCATAAAGGCTAAGGATAGCGTTGCTGCTTAAATGGGAATTCTCCACATTGAATCGTAAAAAGCGGTTGGTTTGCTTATTGAGAAGGTTCAATCCTCCTCCATCGGTTCCGATCCATATTTGACCTTGATGGTCTTCGAGAAAACTAAGGACCGAATTATTACTCAGACTAAAAGGCGCACCCGGTAAAGTTTGATAAAAAATAATGGCATCCCTGTTTTTTATGGCAACATTGAGACCGCTTGTAAATGTACCCGCCCACAAATTTCCTGATTTATCCTGACAGATAGCCTGTATTGATTCACTATTCAAACTTTTTGGATCGTAATCATCTCCTCTGTAACTCCAGAATCTTTGACTTTCCTTTTCGAAAAAATTTATCCCGTCATTCTCAGTACCAATCCATAAATTCCCTGAATTGTCAGCACAAAAGGATTTTATCCGATTGCTACTAAGGCTAAACTTATCGTGATCATCATGTTTATAATGAATTAATCTTGTGATATTAGCGTCCGGATTGTTTTTGAGGACATACATGCCTTCGTTGCTTCCAAACCAGAGATCTCCTCCCCTGTCTTCTATCATATCCAGAAAATATGTGTTTGATAAATCGTCGGTCTCGCTTTCACCACGAGTAATATGTTTAAAAGTTCCTGTTTCAGGAATAAACAGGTTCAGTCCTTTTCTTGTTGATACCCACAATCTTGCTCTTTTATCAATCAATACAGATTCTACATTATCATCACTGATGCTTTCGGGATTATTGGCATCGTGAGCATATTTAATAATTCGGTTTTTAATACGGTCGAAATAAATTAATCCAACGCTGGTGGCCAGCCATAGGTTGCCAAAGGAATCTTCGGCAATTTTTATCACAGCGCAACCTATCCCTCTTAATGGAGATGATTTGTCAACCATATAATTCAGAAAGTTGTCCTTATCCCGGTTATATTTGCATAAACCGGCATTTGTACCAATTAATAAATTTTTATCATGGTCTTCAATCATGGTTCGCACATCATCTGAAATGCTGGATGAATCAGTCAGACTGTTTTTGTAAACAACAAAATTGATTCCATCGTATCGATTAAGCCCGTCATAGGTACCAATCCAAATGAAACCTTTATAATCCTGAAAAATACTTGTAATCACGGAAGAAGAAAGACCATCATCAGTTGTCAGATGTTTGAATTGCAGGCGTTCTGGTTGAGCATAAACGCCTGACATGGACGTCAACAGCAGAATAAGAAAATGAATTATTAATATTAAGAAATATCGGCTTTTCATTTCAAAAATTCAAGAATTTTAAAGATAACTGATTTTCACCGAATTGAGGTGATTCATCACGATTTTGTCGTTTTTGGAAAAAAATTATTAAAAATTTAAGGAAAAAGGAATGAAATTGCATGTTTTTTTGTTCAATTTCACAAAAATGATCGGGTAAGTATTAATATTTCCTTATCACCAACCTTAAAAGTAAGTACATTTATCACAAATACTATTTAAAAGTTCAATCCGATATGCCTAAAAAACTTTCATACTTTTTCATTTTTGTCCTGGCTGTTTCAACTTTTCAATATACTCAAAGCCAATCCATTGATTCATCTTCATTTAAAATATACAGCCGGTTGAGCTTTTATACTTTTGAAAAGAACAGTGAATTCCTGCTTCATATTCCTTCTGTCCTGTTAAATAATCAAATATCAATCGATCTGAAGATTGGAAGTGAGACTGTCGTTTCCTTTAAGAAAAAACCAGAAGTGAGCATTCTACGGATACCTTTTATAATTAACCTTAATCCGTCTGAATATAGAGTAGAAGTAACCATAAATATAAAGTCCAGACCGGGTGTAATATATCGTGCAAAAACTGATTTAACTATTCTTGCTTATAAATCAAACGAAGTGAAGACCGACAGATTTACAGGAGGATTGATTGTGAATAACAGACAGTTTTTCCCATTTGGTTTTTATTGTTATTCCCCTGTTTACCCGACACTTCCTGAAGAAGAGATTATAAAAGGTTTTAATATGATATCTCCTTATCAGAAGATTGTGCCGGAGACTATCAATGAAAGAAAAGCCTATATGGATCGTTGCGCCGAACTTGGAATGAAAGTACACTACAACCTTCTTTCAGTATCAGGAGGTGGCGGAGTAGGATCAAAGATCGAAGGGTTGAGCGATACAGAGAAGAAAGAACGACTGATTTCTGAAATTAAAATCTTCAGGGATCATCCGGCTCTGCTTGGCTGGTATATCTCAGATGAGCCAAATGGAACAAAAATAGCTCCTGATAAGTTGGAAGAGATTTACAGGACAATTAAAGAATATGATCCATGGCATCCGGTTTCAATAGTTTTTATGGCGCCATTTATAACCGCAAAAAATTATTCCAGTGCTCTTGATATTGTAATGGCCGATCCATATCCTATACCCGATCGTTCTGTTTCAATACCCGGGGAAGTAGCGGATCAGCTAAGAACTGAATTTAGAGGTAAGAAACCTTTCTGGATCGTACCTCAGGCTTTCGGTGGCGGAGAATTGTGGAGTCGCGAACCTACCAGCCAGGAAATCAGGTCGATGACATGGCAATCTATTATTAATGGCGCCACGGGGATTCAATATTTTGTACGGCAGGGTCTTAACTATTTTCCAAAATCCGCAGCAACATGGAGCGAGTGCGGGAGAATGGCCATTGAGGTTGCTGAGCTGACACCATGGCTTCTTTCTGATGAAGAGCCTTTACCAGTAGTGTCATACTCAAAGAATGTACTGGTATCCTCACGGCTTCATAATGGTCAACTGATAATAATGGCGGTTAACCGGGTCAACGAACCGGTCAGTACCTCCTTCAGAGTGACCGGATTTAATAACGAAAAAGCAAGAGTGCTGTTTGAAAACCGTTTTGTTCCAGTTAAAGGCGGAATAATCACTGATCAACTTGGACCGTTTGGTTCACAGGTATATCTTGTTAATATTAAACCTGAAAAGTCTGTCTCAGAGGTCTCAAATACCAACCTTATTAAAGACTCCGGGTTTGAAGATCTCTCCTCTCCGGGGCTGCCTTCAGCATGTTATGCACGGCCGGGAGGTGATAGGGGAGCAACTTATTTTATTGATACAAGAGAATTTGTTGAAGGTAATCATTCTCTGAGAATAAACACACCTGTTGAGGATAAAGGCCTGGCTATCAGGTTTTTTCCATTTTACGTCAGAGCCGGTGGGGCATATACAATTTCTATTTGGGCAAAATCTGATCCTGAACAAAGATTTTTCAATGTAACAAAACCAAAAAATACCCGTCTATATGAGAAAAAAGAGATACCTCAATATGTAGAAGTTCTGTTGGGTGAATTTGGACGGGCCAGATTTGTTCCTGATAGCCGGTGGAGAGAATATGTAACATTTGTTACAATTCCAAATGATACTCTGGACCGGTTTAAAACAAACCTAATATTGAAGATGCCAGGACATGGGGTTGCATGGTTTGATGTCGTTAAAGTGACTGAAGATAAATAGTTGCTGAGACATGTCTGGGACCGGTCTCTAAGGAATGAAATATGTTAATCTTCTGTTAAGGGTGCTTTTAATTTACGCACCACAAACTTTTTATTATAATTTTATCATATTGTCTAAACATTATAAAACCTCCTGATGTTAAAAAACCTTATAAAAACAGCTATCAGACATATAGTCAAACATTTAGGCTATAGCATTCTTAACATTCTCGGACTGACTCTGGGAATTACCAGTGCATTGTTTCTTATAATCTATGTGGCAGATGAAGTGAGCTATGATCGCTACCATGAAAAAGCCGACAGAATTTATCGTGTATCTTCCACTATAAAAGAACCTGATGACCAGTTCACATGGATTGTTGCACAGATACCATTTGGACCACAGGTAGTTCATGATTATCCTGAAGTTCAGTCATCTGTAAGGTTCATAAATATGCCGCGTGCTCTTTACAAGTTTGAAGACAAAGAATTCAACGAGGAGAACTTCTTTTATGTTGATTCAACTATGTTTGACATATTTTCCTATAAAGTAATAAAAGGGGAGGTTAAATCTGCTTTGCTTGCACCAAAAAAAATAATTCTTACTGAAAAGATTGCCAACAAGTACTTTGGGAAGACTGATCCAATAGGAAAAACGCTGACAACCGGAACTGATACCTATGAAGTTACAGGAGTAATTCAGGATGTTCCTACCAACTCACATTTCAGGTTCGATGCCGTGGCAGCTAGAAATAATTTGCCAAAGCAGCTGGGAAGCTGGGGCAATTTCGGAGTCTTTACATATCTGTTATTTCCTGAGAAGTTCGATGTTAAGGCATTTGAGACAAAGATGCAGGGAATGTATGATGCATACATGAAGACAATATTCGGACCTTTGAAGATATCTGTTACATATCATCTTGAACCACTTACAAGAATCCATCTATATTCAACAAATGCAAGTGAACCGGAACCAACCGGAAGTATTACGTATGTCTATATTTTTGCCATAGTTGCCATTTTCCTGGTTCTTATAGCATCAATGAATTATATGAACCTTGCCACAGCCCGTTCAACCCGTCGTGCGCGTGAAGTGGGACTCAGAAAGGTTGTCGGCTCCCGTCGCGGACCTCTTGTCCTGCAGTTTTTATCTGAATCAATGGTCTTTACTCTCATTTCCCTTTTAATCAGCATTGTTTTAATAATTGTCCTTTTACCAAAGTTCAACCTTCTGGCAGGAAAAGCCTTTGATATCCATGTTATTTATAGTCCTGTTGTATTATTGAGCTTGCTGGCGATAATATTAATTGTTGGTATTCTCGGAGGGAGTTACCCTGCTTTTTTCCTTTCTCGTTTCAGCCCTGTTACAGTGCTTAAAGGCGAGGTTACGCAGGGATCTGCCGGTAGTCTGTTCCGTAAAATACTTGTAGTGATACAGTTTACAGTTTCAGTAATCATGATTATATGTACTCTGGTAGTATTCAGGCAGTTAAATTTTCTGAAGACTTCAGATCAGGGATTTGACCAGAAGAATGTCGTGGGGCTCCAGCTAAACGGACCGATGATAAGGAAGTATCCTGTTCTGAAACAGAACCTTCTTGAAAACCAGAACATTAAATATGTGACCTCGACAAACACAGCTGTGGGTGAAGGTTCAGCAAAGGTTATTTTCAATGTGGAAACAGATCAGGGGATGTCTCAAAAAGGTGTAAATTTTGCGGTTGTCGATCATGATTTTATTGAAACTTTAGGAATAAAGATGCTTAAAGGCCGTGAATTTCAGCAGGATATGCCATCTGATACCCTTACCGGAGTAGTGGTTAATGAAGCATTTGCTAAAAGAATGAACTGGTCCGAACCTATAGGAAAAAAAGTTGAATTAAAGCCTTTTATTGATGGCAGGGTCATAGGTGTAATGAAAGATTATCATCAGACCGGAATGTATAACTCAATTGAATCGCTTATGCTGCTTTATCGTCCTCTGAATAACGTTATTTATATTAAACTTAGTGGAAGCGACACAAAACAAACACTTAGTTTTATCGAAAAGAAGTGGAAGGAAATATTCCCTGACCAGCCATTTGTTTATACCTATCTGTCAGAAAGGTTTAACAGGCAGTTTGAAGCTGATGATAAACGCGGGTTAGTATTCACCATGTTTACAGTACTGGCAATTCTTATAGCCTGTCTTGGGTTATTTGGCTTAGCCTCATATATGGTCGAACAACGGACAAAGGAAATTGGCATCAGGAAAGTATTCGGAGCAAACGAGAATACAATACTTGGTCTGATTTCAAAGGACTTTCTTATTCTCGTTGCTATCGGCATTGTAATTGCAGTTCCAGTAGCATATTATTTTATGAACAGATGGCTTGAGAATTATGTCTACAGGACAAAGATCGAGGTACCATTGTTATTGGCGGCAGCATTGCTAACAATTCTGATAACATTCCTTACAATCAGTTACAAATCTTATCAGGCGGCAATTATGAATCCGGCAAGAGCTTTAAAGGTAGAATAAAAGGAACTCTATAACCAGATAGCTATTGTTTTAATTGCACTAACATGAAAAAATACTATTGTTTTGGCCTCCTCATTTCAGCATTAATTATATCCGGTTGCGGAAAAAAAGATATAAATACAAACTACAAGAGCAATCCTGAACCATTATTTCATAATGCTTACATAAAATTACCACTAGGAACCGTCAAACCTTCCGGCTGGTTAAAGTCACAATTAGAGAATCAGGCGGCAGGTCTCACGGGAAATCTTGATGATTTCTGGCCCGACCTGGTCAATTCGTCCTGGCGGGGAGGTAATGGAGAAGCCTGGGAAAGAGGCCCATATTTCCTCGATGGTCTGGTTCCCCTGGCATATCTTCTTAACGATGAACGCCTGATTAGCAAAGTAAAAAACTGGATTGAACCAATAATCGCAAGCAGCAGTGATACAGGTTGGTATGGACCGGCTAAAAACAAGGACCGATGGCCTCTTGCTGTGGCAAACAAAGTCCTGATGCAGTATTATGAAGCAACAGGAGACAAACGTGCTCTCAATGTTCTTACAAAATACTTCAGATACCTTCACGACTCAAAACCCGATTGGCCCGACAAAGAATGGAGGGGAGTGCGTGCCATGGAAAATGCAGTTACCGGTTATTGGTTATACAGGCAGACTGGAGAACCATGGATTCTTGAAACAATCGCATCGATTCAGAAAAACAGTTCAGACTGGACAACATATTATGAAAAATTTCCGTGGGATTCTGCAGCCGTAGCAGACAAAAAGATACCGCTTAACTGGGGACCAGACGGTTTAACAGCCCATGTTGTAAATAACGCAATGGCAATAAAATATCCTGGCTTATGGTATCAGCAATCAAAAGATGAGAGATTTAAAAAGGCAGTCTTTTCGGGTATTAAAAAATATGACCTAAATCACGGACAGGCGGGTGGAAGATTCTCCGGAGATGAACATCTGTCAGGTAAAAGCCCAAGCCAGGGAACTGAGTTATGTTCTATTGTAGAGTACATGTTTTCGCTGGAAGAACTTTACCAAATTTTTGGAAATAGCAAACTGGCTGACAGGCTGGAAATTCTTGCATATAATTCACTTCCCGGAACAACTACTCCTGATATGTGGGCACATCAATATGATCAGCAGGCAAATCAGGTTCTTGTTTCAGTTGCAAAAAGAGACTGGACCACGAACGGAGATTATTCCAATATATTTGGCCTAATGCCTGACTTTGCATGTTGTCTGGCGAACATGCACCAGGGATGGCCCAAGTTTATAGAGAGCATGTGGATGGCGACAAATGATAATGGACTGGCACTGGTGACTTACGGACCTTCAACTGTTAAAGCAAGAGTCGGGAATGGCATAGAAGTGACAATTAATGAAGAGACTGGCTATCCATTCAACGGATCAGTTAAACTTACTATTAATACTGAAAAAACGGTTAGGTTTCCGATTGATCTGAGGATTCCGGGATGGGCTGATTCGGTATCAATAAAATTTAAGAACAAAACTATTAAGGTCAAAAACCTTTCATCCTATAAGATTAAAGAGAGATGGAGGAATGGAGATCAGATATTCATAGAATTGCCCATGAATTTGCGTATAGAGAAACGATACAATAATTCATTAGCCCTTTTGCGCGGACCTCTTTATCTTTCTTTACAGATTAATAAGGAATATAAGAGTGTCAAAATCAATTACGACAATTTTGGTTATAAGGGTAGTGTTGATTGGGAGATAGATCCAGGTAGTCCATGGAACTACGGATTGGTTATTGATAAGACAAATATCATGCATGGGATGAAGGTGACAGAAAATCCTGAAAGCAAATATCCCTTTGCTGACAGAGGTGATATGATCTGGTCATCAGATTCCGGAAAATATACTATCTGGACCCAGGATGCCCCGGTGATAATCAAAGCAAGGGGCATGAAAATTCCGGAGTGGACAATGAAGAATAACTCTGCTGACGTACCGCCTCTAAGTCCTGTAAAACCTGAAGGAGATGTTGAAACAATTACTCTCGTGCCTTATGGATGCGCAAGGTTACGGATTACTGAATTTCCGGTTATGGATATTGTTCTGATGGAAGATATCATGAGACCCGGAAAATAAATCTACACCTCTTTAAATATGTTTGAAAAGCATAAAAACATTAACCACTAAGTTCACAAAATCTTAGTGTCCTTTGTGGTTAATTGAAGTTTACTCTAGTTCTTTTGTTTTCTCTTTCAGCCAAAATTTTTCCTGTTCGGTAAGGTAAGGGCTAAGTTTTTCGTAAACTTCTGCATGGTAAGAATTAAGCCAGCCAATTTCTTTCTGATCGAGTAAAGAAATGTCAATAAGTGACTTATCAATGTGACAAAGAGATACAGTATCAAATTTCAGGAACTGTCCGAATTCAGTCTCTTCGTCTTCAAAACAGAGTATCAGGTTTTCAATTCTGATTCCATATTCTCCTTCCCTGTAAATTGCAGGTTCATCGGAAATCAGCATCCCCGGTTCGATGACAGTTTTTGAATCTCTTCCTCCTCCCTGACCGATATTCTGTGGACCTTCATGGACATTTAGACAGAAACCAACGCCATGGCCTGTTCCATGTCCATAATTCAGGCCATTCTCCCATAAGGCTTTACGAGCCAACAAATCAAGCTGAAAACCTTTCGTCCCTGCCGGAAACTTTGCCAGTGCAAGGTTTATCATCCCTTTAAGTACCAGGGAAAAATCCCGTTTCTGCACGTCAGTCGGTCTTCCTATAGAAATAGTTCTGGTTATATCTGTTGTTCCGTCAAGATACTGACCTCCAGAATCGATCAGCAGAATCCCACTGGCGCCTATTTGAATATCTGATTCTTTTGTAGCGGAATAATGAGGTAATGTACCGTGTTCATTAAATGCAACTATTGTAGAAAAACTTGGTCCAAGGTAGTTTTCGCCTTCAGATCTGAAGCTGTTTAGTCTTTCACCCAGAGAAAGTTCTGAAAATGATTCTGAACCTGATTTCTGTTCTAACCAGAAAAAAAACTTAGTCAGAGCTATTCCATCCTTAACCATTACATTGCCAATGTTATCAATCTCAACTCTGTTTTTGACAGCTTTTAAACGGGTAGGAATAGTGATATCTTCAATTATTTTCATCCCTCGAGGGATAGTATTAAAAAGACTTGAAGAAGTAGTTGACGGATTAAGAAGAATTGTCGAATCGGGAGACAGGGTTGATAATAAACCGGCTATTTCTTCGTAAGTCAGCATGACGATTTCGAATTTATCGAATTCTGAAGCCAGTTTCAAAGGTATTTTACTTTCATCTGTAAAAAACAGGACCTGTTCTTTACCTACAATTGCAAAGGAAATCAGCAAAGGACTGTAATTAATGTCACTTCCTCTTATATTAAGCATCCACATTATATCATCGAGCGAAGTAAGAAGATGATAATCAAATTCTTTCAGCTTCATCTGATTTCTTATTTCATCTATTTTAATTGTTCGTTCCTTTCCACAGAATCTGACAGAGTGATCAAATGCAGGTGAATTTGGCATAGGAGGCCTGTCTGTCCATAGCCCGGAAATCAGATCGCAATCAAAATCGAATGATATATTTTTACTCTCTAATAACTTTATAATCCTCCTCGTCTGTTCAATTGAAAAGATTCTGCCATCGAGTGCAATTTTGCTCCCGGATGTAATATTATCAGTTATCCAGCCAATGAAGTCCTTCTTTTCTGAAAGATCAGGTTTCATAAGAACAAATCCTGAGACGGAGAACTGTACCTCAGCCTGAATAAAGTACCTCGAGTCGGTCCATAATCCTGCAAATGTATCTGTTATAACAACCGTTGCAGATGATCCCGTAAAGCCTGTAAGCCATTCTATAATGCGCCAATGATCCGGGACATATTCACCGAGATGCGGATCGGATGATGGTATTATATAGGCATGGATCCTTTTCTCTTTCATAATGCCTCTCAAGAGAGTCAAGTTTTCCATGAAAGAGCTCATAAGCTTTTCACCTCATTAACAAGATTTTGCAGAGTGCTTTTTGCATCGCCAAATAACATTCTTGTCTTATCGTTAAAGAATAACATATTTTCGATTGCTGCATACCCTTTACCCATACCACGTTTCATGACAATTATGTTTTTAGCATCGCGTGCTTTAATGATCGGCATACCGTAAATAGGACTTGAAGGATCATCTTCAGCAGCAGGATTCACTACATCGTTAGCACCTATAACCACAAGAACATCTGTATTAGGAAGATCAGGATTGATCTCCTCGCTCTCAATAAGCTGTTCATAAGGCACATCTGCTTCAGCAAGTAATACATTCATATGTCCCGGCATACGGCCGGCCACAGGATGGATTGCATATTTAACCTCTACTCCTTTCTCTTCCAGAAGCTTATCTAATTCATGGCATATATGTTGAGCCTGGGCGACTGCAAGTCCATAACCAGGGACAATAACCACTTTCTTCGAATAACTAAGAAGTACTGCAGCATCGGATATTGAAATTTCTTTAACCGAACCGGTGGCTTCAACATTTGTTTTTCCACCGCCTCCAAACACACCTATTATGACATTTAGTAATGAACGGTTCATTGCCCTGCACATTAGAATAGTAAGAATTGTCCCCGCTGATCCGACGAGTATCCCTCCTGTAAGCATGATCTGATTGTTATACAGAAATCCTCCCATTGCAGCTGCCACACCGGTGAATGAGTTCAGAAGTGAGATAACAACAGGCATGTCGGCACCTCCGATGGGCATTACGAACAGGACACCGTAAATAGCTGCAATTACAAACATTATATATATAAGATATGTAAGCTCGCTACTTGACTGTACATGACGCGTCATTATATAAACAATAAATCCGATCAGGACAGCAAGAATTGTCAGATTCACATACTTCATTGCTTTTATACGCAAATCCCCGATCCTTCCATCAAGCTTCCCAAATGCGATCATACTGCCCGCCCAGGATATAGTTCCGATCATCAATCCAAGAAGAATAGCCAGCACATGCCCGTTTGCCATTCCGCTTTTGGCTATTAATTCAGGACTTACGTGTTGAAATTCCATCATCGAGATAAGGGCTGCAGCTGCACCACCCATACCATTAAAAAATGATACAAGCTGAGGCATAGCGGTCATTTTGACCCGTTTTGCAATAATCCACCCTATAATGCTTCCAATTCCTATCGCAATAAGAATAAATCCGACATTCCCAATCGGTTTGCCATCTTTATGATGAAAGAGAATTGTTGCAATTACAGCCATGCCCATCCCAATAGCTGCCAGCGTATTACCTCGTCGGGCTGTAAGGGGATGGCTTAACATTTTTAATCCTAAAATGAAAAGTATTGAGGCAATAATATAAGACATCTCCAATATTGAGATCCCTGAATTAAATTGAGATAGCTGGTCCATAAGTATCTTTTTTTACTCAGGTTACTACTTCTTCTTTTTAAACATTTCCAGCATCCTGTCCGTGACTACAAAACCACCGACGACATTAAGGGTGCCGAGTACCACAGCCAGAAAACCAAGTATCATGGATCCGGTGGTCTCGGCATGCCCCATCACAATTATTGCGCCAATAATTACCACTCCATGAATTGCATTTGCACCTGACATTAGCGGAGTATGGAGAATTGCGGGAACATGGCTGATAACTTCAATACCGAGGAATATTGACAGGATCACAATGAAAATTGCCTCTCTGTGTAATAAAAAGAATCCGAGAATATTTCCCATAATATGAGCTATTTTAAATTTAGAAGCTTTTTAACACTTTGACTGATATACTCTTTATCATGTACGGCAGTTGTTCCGTATATGATGTCATCCTTTAAATTCAGACTGAGTTTAGCGTCCTTATCAACCATTATCTTTAAAAGGTTAATTATATTACACCCGAACATTTTACTTGCATCAGAAGGCATATCAGATGGATAATCGGATTTTCCGATAATATGAACGCCATTTATAACTATGTTTTTGCCATTCTCGGTTAATTCGCAGTTCCCACCTGTCGAGGCTGCAAGGTCAATAATAACAGATCCGGGCTTCATGGAATAAACTGTTTCTTTCAGCAAAAGCACAGGCGCTTTCCTACCTGGTATCTGGGCTGTGGCAATAACAACATCAGATGCAATTGCACGATTCTGAATGAGATCCTGCTGCTTCCGTTTGAACTCTTCCGTTTGTTCCACAGCATATCCGCCCGCAGCAATATCTTCTTTGGCTCCTTCAACTTCAATAAATTTTCCTCCCAGGCTTTTGACTTCTTCTTTTACCGCTGATCTGACATCGAATACTTCGACTATTGCACCAAGTTTCCTGGCAATGGCAATGGCCTGCAATCCTGCCACACCGGCGCCCAGAATAAGAACATGTGAAGGTTTGATTGTTCCCGCAGCCGACATAAACATCGGGAAGAACCTTGGTAATAATGACGCAGCCTCAAGTACTGCTTTATATCCTGAAACAGTTGCCATTGATGATAGTATATCCATTGACTGGGCTCTTGTAGTTCTGGGAATCAGATCAAGAGCCAGAACAGATAAACCCTGAATGCGTGCTTTTTCGAGCCAGTTACTGTTCACTGCTGGATTAAGAACACAGCATAATACCTGACCTTCCTTAAAAGAGGTAATATCTTCGGCAACCGGAGGATTGATAGAAAGCAATATTTCAGCTTCAGAAATAACATCCTTGCGTTCAGCCAACCTGGCTCCTGCATTTGTGTAAGCTGAGTCCGAAGCAAAAGCCCGTTCACCTGCATTAGTCTCTACCATTACATCAATACCCATATTTTTAAGGACAATAACTTCATTAGGAAGAATAGCTACCCTGTTTTCATTTCCCATTTCTTTAAGGATGCCTAATATCATAAGTTTGGAGTTTGGAGTGCTTAAAGTAAAAACAGAATTTGTTACCAATATAATAAACTATAGCTTATCCTCTATCCGAATAAAATTAAAAATGAGGATTCATGGCTTGATCTTGATCAGAGTAACTTCAAGTATTAGTGTTTCACCAGGTGATATTACGAATCTCTTCTGACCAGGAATTTCTTTTCCATAATACCCGGAATTTATCCCATAAGCCAGATCAGGTGGTACAACGAGAAGCCTCTTCTCCCCTGCTTTCATGTCCTGTATGGCCTCATTCAAACCTTTTATTAATTCATCTTTCCCCATGGGATGAGAAAAAGCAACAGGTTTTGATCCGGGTTTTGGTTTTCCCTGGTCTGATGAACTTACAAAACTTAAACCTGTTATTAATTTCCCACTGTATTTTATACTGAGTACTGATCCGTCTTTGGGTTTGTTACCTTTCCCAGACACCAATACTTTATATCTCAGACCGTCACTTAAGGTTTGCAGTCCGGGATAGTTTTCAGCAATAAACTTCTCTTCCCGTGTTTTTCTAGCCTCCTTATCAAAATTAACTTTTTTCCATTGTTTGTCCAGGAGCTCTTTAAAAGTGTCATTGTTCACAACAAACTTTTCAGCTTCGGGCCCTGCTCTTACAATCGTGATGGAGATTGTTGTATCGCCCTGAACTATCTTATTCACCACGTCCATACCATCCACAACTTCTCCGAAAAGGGTGTAGTTACCATCGAGATATGATCTATCGGCAAGGGTTATATAGTACTCACATGTATTTGTATTCGGGCCTGAGTTTGCCATACCTATCATTCCCGCTTTTTTATGGCTCAGATCGCTGATCTCATTTGGGATCTCATATCCTGTTGAATTAACATCTGCATTCGCCGGGTCTTTCACTGTCGACGGTTCTCCGCCTTGAATTACATGTCCTTTAACCACCCTGTGCCAAATTGATCCTTTATAAAATGGGATCCCTAAATGATAAGTAGAATTCGTAATAGTCCCTTCAGCAAGTCCGATAAAATTAGCCACAGTCATTGGCGCTTTTTTATAGTCAAGCAATACAGAGATCCTGCCTTTATTTGTGTTGAAATCAGCATAAATTCCATCAGGCATAAAGTTCCCCTCCCGGGAAAGCTGATGATCAAGATTTGCTATACCATAAGCAACTACTGCTGTAGCTAAAGATGAATATTCCTCGTAGGCAGGAATTATCTCATTATAGGTATCGAGGGTTGTATGCCATGTGCGACCATACTGATGCTCACCTTTTGTGCTGAAGCTGAATGCCGGCACATCTTTCTGTAAAAATGAAAATGTGTCTGTTCCCCCTCTCCCGCCTTTTCTCAGAGGTTTGCTACTTTCCGTCAGTTCAAATGGATATTTTTGGTTTAAACCCAGAACAGGTTTAATAACCTTTTGAAAATCAGGTAACATAGCTTTTGAAACACTAAGTCCTGAAATACAGTTGGTTCCACCGTCGCGATTAAAAACAGCAGATATTCGTGGAAGTTTATCAGGGTTTTGTTTTACCCATGCAGCTGAACCCAGAAGGCCATACTCCTCACCGGCCCATAAATGTACCATTATTGTACGCTTTGGCCTGCCACCTGCAGCCAGTATAAGCCTTGCTGCCTCCATTGCCACAGTGGCTCCTGAAGCATTATCGATTGCACCGGAGGCTCCATCAAATCCGTCAAGATGCCCCCCAAGTATGACATATTCATCGGGATATTCTGTACCTGGAATCCAACCTATCACATTATGATATTTGATTGGGCCGGGTCTGAAATAGTTTCTTATATCAAATTCAAGTACAACCCTTTCTCCCTTAGATACCAGCTCTTTTATTTCATTATATTGTATATCAATAAGTTTGATATCAGGTAAAGTCGGAAGATTTTCCCAGGAATCAACTTTATGATATAATAGCCTGATAGGAAAGGTTGAAAGTTGAATAGTACCGAGGGCGCCTGCTTCCCGGATCAACCGCGTAAGTTCGGATTCACCTCCCCGATCACGCGGCCATCCTGTGTTAACTCCGTCAATCAATACCCATGCACCTTTTATGCTATCTTTAACTGTATGAAATTCCTCAACTGTCACCGGTGAAAGAATAACATGTCCTCTCTGACGACCTTTTGTTCCGGAAGTATATGACGGGGTACCAAAATCCAGCTCTATCTCTCTGGGGGTAATCATCTTGCCAAACCATGGTCCCCTGTTAAAACCGACAGCCATCTCACCGGCTTCCTGCATATCAGCCATCATACCCCACGACCTCATCGTATTTACCGCCCAGGTACAGGCGCTGTAAAAGCCATCGGAACCCGTCAGACGATCACCAAAGCGGTTGGTAAGATAATCTATATGCTCCATGACCTTGTTATCGGTTCTGCCAATATCAATTATTTTGTCAACAACAGGATCATTCTGACCTCCTGCAATAATAGTTAGGAACAGAAAAATATTCAGGGAAAAATAGCGGAGAATATTCATATAGACTAGTTTGTTATGGTTTAATTACTAATTTTTCCTTAGTGTTACTTGGTGTATTTCTTTGCGTTACTTTGTGGCTAAAGGATTATTTACCACAAAGGATCACGAAGAGCATCACTAAGGTACACAAAGGTTTATCAAATTCTATTTTCCGAAAAAATTCCTTAGCCAGAAGTTATTTGCTTCATTTTTTGAATGAGTGGCTTTTGCTCCTCCCCACCCATGACGCCCTTCGGGATATAACATGAATTCAAATATCTTACCCTCATCTTCGAGCCTGGAAATCAGGTATATTGAATTCTGCATGTGAACATTGTCGTCCATATCACCATGAGTCAGGTATAATTTACCTCTGTAGTTTTTAACAAAAGTCAGAACCGAACCATCTTTATACCCATCTGGATTATCCTTAGGCATATCCATATATCGTTCTGTATAAATATCATCATAAAGACGCCAGTCAGTCACTGACGATCCGGCGAAACCGTGTGTCCAGTAATCAGCACCTTTTGTCAGAGCCATGCAGGTTATATAACCTCCATAAGAACTGCCGGTAATACCTATTCGTGCAGAATCAATATAAGGTTTTGTACGCAACCACTTAACAGCGTCTTCATAATCCAGGATTTCCCATTTGCCAAGAGAACGATAGAGATAATCGAGACCTTTTTTCCCAAACTGGCCGGAACCACGGTGGTCGACTGTAAATGTTATTATTCCATTCTGAGAATACCATGAAGGGTTATTACCCTGCCACCTGTTGGCGACATTTTTAAAATCCGGACCTCCATATATTGTAAAAACTACCGGATATTTTTTTGATGGATCAAAATTAAGAGGATAAGTTATAATTGCCGGCATATTGAAGAGTCCGTCGGATGTCATGATCTTTACCATTTCCGGCTTTGAATTTTTTGCAGGGTCATATACCGGTTGCTCAAATTTATATATATCCCTTATCTTCCTCCCGGTCTTATTATATGAAATAATCGAACCGGTACTTGTAATGTTGTTCCAGGTATCAATAAAATAAGTTCCTTTTGGTGAAATACTTACATTATGCGTACCTTCCCCTGAAGTAATCTGCAGCAAATTTTTACCATCAAGTCCGACTCTGAATGCATGATTATCGGTTGATTCAGTACCGGTTGCATAAAAATAAACCACTTTCGTATCTTCATCCACCCTGTCAGTACTTGTCACCCTGAAATTGAAATTTGTAAGCGAGGCAATAAGTTTGCCGTCCCAGGCATAATAATAGAGGTTTTCCCAATCATTCTGGCAATTTCTGATTATAAAGCCTGATCCGTTTTTCATCACATAAATATCTTCATGAAACCCCACCCATGTTTTACTGTTTTCATTGTAAATCTGTGAATAATCACCTGTCGACGGATCGGCCAGGATGATGATCAGAACATTCTGATCGCGATTAATAACCTGTATAGCAAGTTTTTTGCTGTCGGGGGTCCAGAATGGCCAGGCAATGTACTGGTCAATATTATAATCGGTTTTGACCCATGTGGTTTTGGAGGTTGCAATATCTGCTATCCCCATCTTCACCTTTGGGTTTGGATCTCCCGGTTTAGGATATGGAGTAGCTTCAATAAGTCCATGAATTCCATCAGGTTCATCTAACTTGTTCAGTGTAAAAACCGGAACATCAGTCTCATCAGTCCGCAGATAGGCTATTTTATTCCCGTCAGGCGACCACCAGAATGCAGCATAATGGCTTGACCTCTCAAGTATCTCCTCCATATAAACCCAGGAACAATAGCCGTTATAAATTTTGTCTGAAGCATCAAAAGTAAGTCTTGTTTCTTTTTTATCTTTAAGATCATATACATACAGATCCTTGTTTTTTGTATAAGCTATTTTCTTCCCGTCAGGTGAAAAACGTGTATTTACTTCAGGGATTTTGTCATAGGTTAACCTTTTCAATTCTTTATCACCAATGGTAAAAAAGAACAGATCATTATCTTTTATGATAACAACGCTTCTTTTATCCGGACTTATTACGTCATTCATACTTAATGAGATTCCAACAGGAAGAGCCTTTACCAATATATCCCGTTCGGATTCAATAGAAGGGATTACTACTCCTTTCCCGGTTTTAATATCAACACTCTGAATGACAGGTTTATTATCCGGATCAAAGTTCCGTATCTGATAATGTGAATCATCTGTCCATCCGATTACAGCAACCTGATTGGTGCTACGCTGAGGCATTTGCGCATCTGCAGTATTTACCGAAACCGACGCTGATAGAATAAGCCAGACTAGAAGATAAAAGAAGCACAATCTTCTCATGATTATTATATTTAAATGTGAATATTCATAGACAGAAAAACAAAAATATGAATTTTTAATTTGAATTAATCAAGCCCACGTTATCTCCAACCCTGAAATTGATTAACTTTTTGTATTTTTACATTATTAAATGATGGGAGAGGGGTTAAATACAGACACTGTTAAGGAAATCGGATGGTTAAAACTTGATAATGCAGCTAAGCTGTTTCCGGCGATTATGTCGGGAGAGCTGACCTCTGTATTCAGAATAACTGTATTTCTGAAAAAACCAATAAAATTTTCTGCAATCAAAGAGGCTGTTGAGATTTCCTCGCGACGTTTTCCCTACTTCAGCGTATCGCTCGGGAGTGGATTGTTTTGGTACTATCTCGAATATAATCACCAGATTCCACGAATTCTGACCGAGGAAAAAATACCCTGTACTGCATTTGCCACCAAGAGAAAAAATGAACCGCTTTACAGGATACTGGTTAAAGAAAACAGAATATCCGTTGAATTTATTCACATCCTCACTGATGGAGGTGGCGCCTTCGAATATCTGAAGTCGCTCCTGTATACTTATTTCAGGCTTAATGGAAACAATATCCCTTCCGATGAAGAGATTATTTTACCTGAGAGCCAGATATCCGAAGAGGAGATAGAAGACGGTTATAAAAGGTTTTTCAGGAGAAAAATACCGCCTCCCGGAAAACTTACGAAAGCATGGCATCTGCCATTCCGTCTGGATGGAAAACCACGTTTGAAAATAATCCGTTCACAAATTACTCTGGATAAACTTCTTGAGGTTGCACGGAGCTATGGTGTATCTGTTACCGAATATATGGTTTCAGTTTACCTGTTCACTCTTCAAATGATTTATCTTGAAGAAAAAGAAAAAGTAAAAAAACAAAAAAGAGGGGTTCTTCGAATAGAAGTCCCTGTAAACCTGAGAAAAATATTTCCAAGCAAAACCATGCGCAATTTTTCCCTCTTTGTCCTTCCTGAAATTGATCTGAGACTCGGAGTCTACTCTTTTGATGAGATACTGAAGATTGTTAAATATCAGTTGCAGACCGGAGCTGATGTTAAACAGATTACCAGGTTTTTGTCGCAAAATGTGGGACACGAAAAAAGTCCGTTCGTGAGGTTGCTTCCTCTTTTTATTAAATCCATGGCTATATCTGCTGTTTACAAAAGGCTTGGATCGAATCAGTGCTCCGGAATTCTGACTAATCTTGGCAGGGTTAAGCTGCCTGAAGAAATGGAAAATCTGATTGACGCCTTTGAAGTGGTTCCAACTCCTCCTAATACCCATGTTAAGATAAGTTGCGCTATGGTAACTTTCAAAAACCAGCTGAGATTAGATTTTGGTAATATTTCAAGATCAACCAGTTTTGAAATGCATTTTTTAAAATATCTTACTGAATCAGGGATACCAGTTAAAGTACTGAATAACAATTAAATATTCGAATCATGAGTTATTGCATCAACTGCGGAGTTGAATTGGAAGAGGATTTAAGTTCCTGCCCTCTTTGCGGATTTGTCGTAGGAAAAGCAAATATCACTGAAATCATGGATAAGTCAGAACATTACCCTTCTGACATTATTCTTTTACATAAAAAAGAAACCCGGCGACATATATGGGAACTGTCTGGTATAATAACTTTCTCGGGGATAGTAGTCTGTACAATAGTTGATCTTGTCATTCATAAAAATCTTACATGGTCACTTTATGCTGATACTTCAATCCTGGCATTATGGATTTGTCTCACATTGATACTGTTAGCATTCAGAAAATATTTTTTAATTGTTCCGGGACTTCTTGTCACAGTGCTCATTATGCTGTTTTTATTTAACCTCTTTTCCCCTCCGGTTAACTGGTTCTATGGTATCGCCATACCTGTTACAATTGCCCTGTTTGTTTCAGTCACCATTATTAGCCTTCTTTGGCAAGTTGCTCATTTCAGAGGATTTAATATACTGGCAATCGCATTTCTTGTGCTTTCCGGATTTTGTATTGTTTCCGAAGTTTTCATTGATAAATATATATCTGGCAAAGTGGATATCAGATGGTCGGCTATAGTTGCAGTATCAATTCTTCCGATAGCTCTTGTCCTGCTCTTCGTGCATTACAGGATGAAGAAGGGGAAAAGGCTGGACAGCTACTTTCACGTATGAAAGGGTGCAATGGCTTAAAGGTGTAAAGGTACAAAGGTATGAGTAGGAGAATGGGAAAATGGGAAAATGGGAGAATGAGAGGATGGTAGAACTTGTTTCGCGATAGCGGAAGCCTGCTCTGTTATGGCGGTGGGAAGTAGAACCAGATACACAATGTCAAGTGTTTTATAATTAACGACACTATTCAATAGTCTTACTTTATGTTCATTATTTAGAACAAATATAAGTTTGTGTTATTTTATTCACAATGTTATTTTATTCACACTAATTTATTATCTTTGTTCCCGGATTATTAAAACCTTTAATACTGAAAACATCATCAGTTTTTAATATAAAAATTTGAATAAATTTAGGCGAGCATACTTAAGAAATGAATAAAACTTATACAGATTTAACTTAACAGATAAAAGAATGTCAAAAATCACATCACTTGCGGATCTGAAGAAGAAACGTGAAGAATTAAAGAGCGGATTGGGCATCCGGGTTAAAGCCATTGATCCTGAGAACGTTGTTCAGGTGAAAGTTGCTATGGCAACTTGCGGCATAGCATCCGGAGCCAAAGCTATCATGGAGTTTTTTATGGAACAGCTTGACAGGAGAAATGTTGCTGCTGTTGTAACTCAGACAGGCTGTATGGGGTACTGTTATGCAGAACCGACAATTGAAGTTAAACTTCCGGGACAGGACCCGGTGGTTTTTGGTTTTGTTGACCTGAAAAGGGCTGACCAGATCATAGAGAAATACATAAAA
>OCZT010000436.1_pt1 | contig 41103 bp, 29 predicted proteins | sample 1539031 | NCBI WGS metagenome assembly OCZT01 (sample SAMEA3539308, study PRJEB22396) | soil metagenome | biome: tundra; feature: field; material: soil | place: USA | collected 2010-05 | depth 0.15 m
TCATCTCGAGCGGATCTGCTGCTGCTGCCACTTCGTCTTCCCCCGCCGCCGCCACTGCCGCTGCATCCGCCTCCCCCTCCTTCTTTCGAGAGAGATGCAACAATCCGGATTTCATTTCCTGAATTCTCATAGCTTCGGCCGTGTAAAAAAACTCTATCACAGGCCGGAATTGCGTGTAAATTTCTTCTTTCCCGTCGAAATTCGCTTTCCAACTCGCCGCAACCCGCGAAATTGCTAGAATAAGTTAGCCCATATGCTTTATCGAGAGTCGATCTTCATGACAGGATTCCCCGGTTTCATCGCCGGGCGGCTGGTCGAACGGTTGGCAAAACCGGAAACGCAGTTCTTCCTGCTGGTCCAGCCGCAGTTCGTTCCAAAGGCGATCGCCGAGATCGAAGAGATCGCCGAAGCGACCAGCACCTCTCTCGAAAGCTTTGTCATCGTCGAGGGCGACATCACGAAGCCGAACTTGGGCATCGATCCGTCTGACCAGGAGGCGCTAAGGTTTGAGACCACCGATGTTTATCATCTGGCGGCCGTTTATGATCTCGCGGTGCCGCGGGACCTGGCATATAGGGTAAATCTCGAGGGTACCAGGAATGTCAACGAGTTCGTCCGATCGGTAAATGATCTTCGCCGCTATAACTATGTATCGACGTGTTATGTCGCCGGTAAGCGCGAGGGGGTGATCCTCGAAAAGGAGCTGGAACACGACGCCGGCTTCAAGAACTATTACGAGGAAACAAAATACGTCGCGGAGATCGAGGTTGAAAGACTCAAAAAGGAACTGCCGGTAACGATATATCGCCCGTCGATCGTGGTTGGCGATTCAGTTACCGGCGAGACAGCTAAGTACGACGGTATCTACTTTCTCATTCAATACATCAGAAAGTTTGCGTTGCTGCTTCGCGTATTTAATGTCGGAAATCACGATGTTCGGCTAGACCTTGTTCCCGTCGATTTCGTCGTCGACGCGATGGAAGCTCTCGCTCACGACAAAAAGGCAATCGGCAAGACGCTGGCATTGGCGGATCAAAATGCGCTTACGACGGCGGAGTTGTTCGATGTCATCGCGAAACATCTCAGCGGCAGGAGATCAGAGTTTGCATTACCGTCGAAATTTGTCGAATGGTTTCTCTCGTTGCCTTTCTCGCCCGCGGTCACGGGCTTGCCCGCCTACGGCGTACCGTATTTCTTCCTTCCACAAACCTACGACACACGGGTCGCAAACAAACTCCTCAAACCTCACGACATCACGTGTCCCCGGTTCGACGGGTACTGCGGTAACCTGCTCGACTTCGTTGATGAGTTTCCAAAGCTTTAAGAGCTCGTGAAAGAAGAGGATAAGCCCTCACCGAGGAGACGCCGAAGACGATCTTCTGGTCGACTTTTTGGATTATCGGGTCTAACCATCAGGTAAAGAGCCGCGCCAGGCTCGGCCGTCAATTTGCCTTTCTTAAAGATCGCCGTAAAATCTTGCCGGTGGAGCTGATAGGCAATCTATCGCAAAATTCTACATATCGAGGATACTTATTTGCCGCAAACTGAGCCTTACACCAGCAAATAAATTCATCGGATCGTAACTTTACCCCTTGTTTCAACACGATAAACGCCTTTACCTCTTCGCCCAAGCGTTCATCCGGTACACCTATAACCGCTACCAACGAAACCGCTTGGTGAGTCATTATTACTTCTTCGAGCTCCCGTGGATAGACATTGTAACCACCGCGCAAGATCATATCTTTTTTTCGATCAACAATCGTCAAGTAACCTTCTTCGTCCATGTAGCCGATATCGCCAGTATGGAACCATCCATTTCTTAAGGCGTCAGCCGTTTCATCGGGTCGCTTATAGTAACCCTTCATTACATTGTGTCCACGCAGTACAATCTCACCGAATTCGCCAAACCGTACTTCCAAATCATTTTCATCCATGCATTTAGCTTGTACGCCAAAGATGGCTTGTCCAACCGATCCAGCTTTCGACGGTTTTTCGTGATGGTCAAAAAATGCAAGGGGTGACGTCTCCGATAATCCGTATCCTTCAAGAATAGGCATGCCAAAAATCTCAGAAAATCTTTTCGATACCTCGACGGGCATGGGAGCACCACCGGAAATCGGTACCTTCAAGTGCCTGGCGATTTTCTTAACATCGAAATTTGTGTCTTCAATATATTTTAGAATTGCCCAGTACATCGTCGGAACACCCAGCCAGAAGTTCACTTTTTCTTTTTCCATTATTTCCAGCGTCGCCTGAGGTTCAAACCTTGACAATAAAACGACCCGATTGCCGGCATAGATATTTGCGTTCATTTGGACCGTTTGACCGGTCGAATGAAAAAGGGGCACGGTAATTAAACAGACTTGTTGACGACTGGTCGCGGAATTTGAAAAAGGAAGATGAATGCCATTACTTGCGATTGCATTAAGGAAGACATTGAGGTGGGTTAGCTCCGCTCCCTTTGGCTGTCCTGTGGTACCACTCGTGTAGAGAATCGCACAGGTGTCGTCGGCCTTAGTCGGAAAATCTTCAAACTTGTCGGGTTCATCGACAGTAATTTCGGATAAAGTCCGACAATTTTCAAATGGAGAAGGAGCGGTTGGTGAATTCGTTATCACTATTAAGTGTTCGCAGGCATCGGTCGCGTCGAACGCATCTTTAACCGTTTGAGCTAATGGTAATGTGTCCGTTCCTTCGAATACAAAAACTGCCTTAGCATCCGAGTCTTTTAGGTGATAGATAAAATCGCGCTGCTTGAATAACACATTCAGGGGTACAACTACGGCCCCCACTTTTAAAATCCCATAATAAATAATTGGGAAAAACGGTAGATTGGGACAAACCAATGCTATTTTGTCACCGTGTACGATACCCATGTCGACCAACGCATTCGCAACCTCATTCGCTAAAGAGTTTAACCGCCCGTAAGAAATGCGAACATCATTGCAGACAATCGCTTCTTTAGCCGGAGCAATCCGCGCATGTTGTTCTAATATAGAAGCCAGATTTATAGTGGTTGCGGCAAATTGCATTTGATCCTTAACTTTTTCAACTGACGGTCACAACTTTTCGTTCAGACACGCTATTCATATTTTGAATCTTTGAAAACGCATTCCTACTCGCCAATAATGCCCCGTCGATGTCGGCTTCGCTGTGAGCTCCGCTGATAAACCAATAATGGTTGCGACGAGTTAAATAACCGTTTATAAGCATTTCCCGGACGAAAACATCCTGTTGATCCTTTGCGGTCGATGCGAAAAGAAGAAGAGGCATATATTCGATTCCTATTGCTTCAACAACAACCTCGGGAAAGTCAGAAAGTAGTTTTTGCCAACCGTGCTTGAGTTTTCCGCCAAGGGCTTTTGTTCTTAAATAATGATTATCTTTCTCAAGAGAGGTGATTGTGGCCAATGCGGCGGCGAGTGAAAGGGTTTCGCCACCATAAGTGGTGCTTATCCATAAATCCTTCGCCGCCTCGAAAATATCGTCCCTGCCTGTAACTGCCGAAATAGGCATACCGTTTGCCATGGCTTTACCAAAAACGGCGAGGTCGGCCTCAATTCCAAAGAACTCCTGAGCTCCCCCTAATGCCACTCGAAAGCCGGTAATAATTTCGTCGAAAATCAGCAGCGCTCCTGCTTTTCGGGCTAAATACCCTAGTTCCTCCAGAAATTCACCGTCCGCTCCCATAACAATAGGCTCCAATATGACACAGGCAATCTCGGGACCGTCTTCTGCTAAAACTGAACGTGCAACCTCAATATTGCCGTACGGTAAACTGATGACATAGTCCGAATAAACCCGCGGAATTCCGTCTTCACGGTTCTGAGCTACATACCAATCGTGCCATCCGTGATATCCACAACTAATAACTTTATCCCGTCGCGTAAAATTTCGGGCTAAACGTACCGCCGCCGAGGTTGCCTCAGCACCGCTTTTGAAAAAGCGAACTTTTTCGGCATTTGGAACTATCTGAATAAGTTTTTCGGCTAGATCAACTTCGAGGGGAGAGTTTCCGGAAAATAAAATACCTTTAGCAAGCTGGCTTTTAATAGCTGAATCAACTGCAGGATGGCAGTAGCCAAGAATGATCGGACCGAGGGCGGCGATAAAATCAACATATTCGTTGCCGTCAAGGTCCCAAAGGTGTGAGCCGGAACCGCTCTCAATGTAAGCTGGAAACAACTCAGCATCGTAGCATTCCGGCTGCTTACTTATTGTCTGGGTGCCACCTAAAATAATTTGTTTGGCGCGCCTATATAGTTCATGTGATTTAGTTTGTTCGCTCATAAAAGGTTTCGGTCAAACGCACGTTAAATATCTATCTTTGATCAAATTCAAAACTTCATCAGGATTACCATCCCATATTCCCTGATTGAAAATCTCGACTTCAATCGGGCCACTATACCCGACGTTTTCGACTGCCCGCCGCAAACGTCGCAGTGTAATTACGCCGTCACCCATCATCGACCTGCTTAGGAGGATATCTGGAAGCGGAACACTCCAGTCTGAGACATGAAAACCAAGAATTCTTTTGTTGGCTCGCTCGATTTCGAGGTAAACATTTGCATCCCACCAGACATGGAAAACATCCACAATTACGCCGACAACTTCCGGCGCAAAAGTCTCAGCTAGGTTATTTGCCTCGCGAAGTGTACAGATTACAGAGCGGTCGGCGGCGAACATCGGATGCAGCGGCTCAATGCCTAACTTAATTCCCGCCGCGGCAGCGTGTGTAGAAATTGCAGCAATTCCATCGGCGATCATTTTTCGCGCATCACCGATTTCGCAATCATTTAGACCGCCGCATACAAGAACCAGCAAATTTGTCCCGAGTTCCGAGGCCTCGTCTATTGCTCTCAAGTTATCATTTATTTTTTTAAAGCGTTCTTCGCTCGAAGATGCCGGGAAAAACCCGCCGCGACAGAGACTAGAAACTTTAACACCAGCGTCCCGAATCGTTTTCACGCTTTTCGATAAACCTATTTCACACACCTTATCGCGCCATACTCCAATTGCTGGAATACCATGGCGAACGCAGAGTTCGGCCGCCTTGCGCAAGTTTAAGCGCTGGGTTGTAATTTGATTCAAACTCAAACGGGAAAAATCCATTAATTCATTCATTGTTCGATACCCGCCAGGCGTAAGAAATTCTTCATTCGGATGACGGTGGCTTCCGCATCAGTAAATAATCCGGCAATATCAGCCAGACGGAAAAGCTCCGTAAAATGCAGGACGCTTCTTGCACTTTCCTGCCCGCCGACCATTTTGAAATGCCGTTGATGTCCATTTAAATAGGCGATAAAAACAATTCCGGTTTTGTAGAATTGTGTCGGCGTCTGGAAGATATAACGCGAAAGCGGTATGGTCGGTGAAAAAAGTTTGTGATAATTTTCTATGTCGCCGACGTCCAGTGCCTGAATCGCCGCGGACGCAACGGGTGCGATGGCATCAAAAATCCCTAAAAGAGCATGACTAAATCCTTTGTCGTCGCCGAGGATGAGACGGTCATAATTATAATCATCGCCCGTGTACATTTTTACATCCTCGGGCAGTTGTCTCCTCATATCAATCTCTCTATCGGCCGAAAGCAGCGAGATCTTTATGCCGTCAATCTTCGATTGATTTTCACAGATGATCGAAAGGCAGATCTGCATGGCATCATCCAAAGTATTTGCCCCCCAATAGTTGCTCAATTGCGGATCAAACATTTCACCGAGCCAGTGCAAAATCACTGGCTGGCTAAGCTGATTCACAATTTTTGAATATACATTGACATAATCATCTTTTGATTTTGCGACCTTCGCCAATCCGCGACTGGCCATAAGAATTACTCGCCCACCGCATTCTTCAACAAACGAAACTTGCTCTTCGTAGGCCTGGACAACACCTTCAAGCGTTAATTCAGCAGACAAATCCAACTGATCGGTTCCGGCTCCGCAAGCGATCAATCCGTCAACTGTTTTCGCGTCCGCTATGGAACGCCGTATCAATATCCGGGCTGTTTTCCACGTCAAACCCATTCCACGCTGTGCCGTATCCATCGCCTCCGCCACTCCAAGGCCATATTTCCAAAGATGATGGCGGTATGCCAGAGTCGCGTCCCAATCTAAGACCGCGTCGCTCATCGGATTACCTGGCTTTAGCGGATCGCAGACCACGTGGGCGGCAGAAAAACAGGTGCGGCTTTGAAGCGGGGCAAGCGGGAGGGAAAACGGCTGCGATCCGATCATCTTATAGCGTTCAATTTTCCCGCCGGTAGTTGGCAGTTTGATTTGTCCGCTCATAATTCTAATTCGGGCACCTCAAACCAACGACGCTCCTGCCATGATTTCAAGCCAATTTCAGCCAACTGTATCCCTTTTGCACCCTCCAACAAATCGTGCGGAAAGGGCTCGTCCAATACAACATGGCGCAGAAACATTTCCCATTGGACTTTGAATCCATTGTCAAAATTGGTGTTATCAGGCACTTCGTCCCAATCGTCAAAAAAATTAAACGGATTCGGAGTGTCGGGACTCCAGACGGGTTTGGGTGTGTTAACCCGATGTTGGGTTTTACATGTCCTAAGACCGGCAACCGCGCTGCCTAAAGTTCCATCAACTTGAAAACTGACCAGTTCGTCGCGGTAAACTCGTACGCACCATGATGAATTGATCTGTGCAATAATCGGATTGCCGTCTTTCCCAAGTAGTTCAAACGTACCGTAGGCAGCGTCGTCAGCCGTTGCTTGATATGGGTTGCCCTGTTCGTCAAAGCGAGCGGGAATGTGGGTTGCTCCAATCGCCGAAACGGCCTTAACATCACCAAAAATATTGTCCAGAACGTAACGCCAGTGGCAGAACATATCCACCATGATGCCTCCGTCAAACTCCTTTCGATAATTCCAGGAGGGTCGCTGAGCCGGTTGCCAATCACCTTCAAAAACCCAATACCCGAACTCTCCTCGCACACTCAAAATGCGCCCGAAAAAGCCCGAATCGACCAGTCTCTTCAATTTAATGAGGCCCGGGAGAAAAAGCTTATCCTGCACAACCCCGTTTTTTAAACCCGCCTTTTCTGCCAAACGCGCCAAAGTTAATGCTTCAGCCGTATCAACAGCGACAGGTTTTTCGCAGTAGACGTGTTTTTTGGCGGCGATCGCGGCAGAAACGGCTTCAAATCGTCGGCCCGTTGTCTGCGCATCAAAATAGACGATGTCGTCAGGATTTTGCAGAGCATCATCGAGGTTCGTGGTATAGCGCTCAATATTGTGTGATTTAGCCAAAGACTCAAGTTTCTTTTCACTGCGTCCGACGAGTATCGGATCCGGGAATAGACAATCACCGCCAGGCAATAAAATTCCGCCTTGATTTCTGATGGCAACGATTGAACGGATGAGATGCTGATTCGTTCCCATTCGTCCTGTCACGCCATTCATTATTATTCCTATTCTTCGTTGCACCATATACGCATTGACAATTTAGATTTCAGCACGCCATTAAGATCCTGAGATCTCTTACATTTGTGCCGGTCGGGCCAGTTCTGACGGCATCCCCAAGGGCCGAAAAAAACGAATACGAATCGCTGTTTGACAAATATTCCATCGCGTTAAGATTAAGTTTTCGCGCTCCTTCAATAGTTTCTTCACTGGCTATTGCGCCGGCGGCCGGAGAATTGCCATCAATCCCGTCGGTCCCGGCAAAAAGCGCGGTAAACTTTGTTTGCGAGAATTCCCTCTGGAGCTTGATTTGGTTAAACAAGATCGCGCTTCTTAGGGCGGCTTCCGAGTTTCTTCCGCCCAGCCCATTACCCCGGACCGGGCAAACAAATTCACCGCCCGAAACTACGGCAACCGGCTTTTCACTTGGAGTTTTTTGGCGAAGATCCAATAGTCTTCTAATTAACTCTGAGCAACCGTATTCAATTTCTGCTTCTGCTAAATCATCAAAAGTCTCTACCATAAAACCTTTGCGTCGTAATAGGGAAACAGCTCTTCTGACTGCATGTTGATTTTCAAGTAAAACCCTGTAGAGAGAATTTTCGTTCACTGTTTTCAACGTATTTTTGATTCCCTTCTCAATAGATTCGATAATTGTTTCCGGCAGATTTTTGGAAAGTTCATACCGCACCATGATCTGCCGAATTTCGGCTTCAGAAAAATCATTCTTTGAAACGGTCGGTCCGGAGGCTACATTAAATATCTCCTCGCTGTTAGTATCCGAAACTATCAAAGAGATCAGGTTTGCGTTATGAGCGGCCCGGCTTAGGCCCCCACCTTTAACTTTAGACAAAAGGCAGCGGATTGAGTTAATTTCAGAGATTGTCGCACCGCACGTTATCAAAGTCTGATTTGCCGCTTGCAGATCTGCCACGGTCATTTTTTCATTGGTCGGCAATTCCATCATTGCTGAACCACCGCCCGAAATTAGAAATACAACTAAAGTGCCAGGTGTATTCGCTATTTTGAGTAATTTGAAAGCCGCCTTTGCCGCCTCCAAGCTGGCGTTGTTTGGAACCGGATGGCCCCCATGAAAGACTTTCCAGATTGGTGGTAAATCTGACCTTTCGTCCGGGCCGGAAATTACCCCCCCTTTTAATTTACTGCCCAATACTTTGGTCAACCCACGTGCTATTGGAAAAGCTGCCTTGCCGACGGCAACTGAATAGATTGGCGATCCTTTTTGAATTGTGACAACCACATCCCCGAGAAGTAACGAATCACTTTCGACCTGATCAAGTAAACTGATTCCCCGCATCACGGCTCGTTCCGCATTAACGCTACGTAAGACGGAGCGGAATACGTCGCAAGCGATGTTCTGCAATAACCTCGACTTATCTTGAACCGGCCCAATCCCCATTTCCTATCGTGCCTAACGTTGGTCCATTGCCTGTTGCCACATTTCTTCAACAACGATTTTGCAGCTCAATAGAATCTCCGGTGTAATATTTTTGATATGAGGTTCGAGCGAAATCGGACCTTTATAGCCAATTCTTTGTAAAGCGACAAAATGATCTTCCAACTTCAAAACACCTTTGTTGGGAACAGTCCAAACAGGCTTTCCACTGCCACGCGATCCAACTTTTTGATTCTTAATGTGGACGTTTGAGATAAAGGGTGCTAACAAATCAAATTCATCGATTGGGTCGCGCCGTTCTGCCCAGGCAATATTTGAAGGGTCGTAATTTACCCCTAAGGAGTTTGAGCCAACCGTCGTGACCAAATGAGCGGTTGCCTGAGCCGTATCCGCCCAACAAATCGGTTCTGATTCAATCAAAAGTTCCATTTTAGTTCTCGCGGCTTCGTTTGACGCCTCGCGCAAACAGTCAACAACAAAAGGGGGAGGATTATCGCTAGAGATTAGATCTCCGATCTCATCGTCCGCGTTTAGTTTTTGAAAGCCGAAAATTATCAAACGCGACAATCCCCATCGATGTGCCAACTCAACCGCCCGTGGAAAAATCTCTCTCATTTCACGCCGAAAATCTTTTTCGTTTTGAGCGTGTTTAAAAAGACCCGGAGAGATAGCTGTTATTTCAACACCTTCGCCGTTCGCAATCTTGGCGACCTCGCGTAGTTCACCCTCGTCACATACCGTCACCCTTCCAGACTCTAAATAACGGACCTCATAACGTGTAAGACCACAAGCCCGACCAATTCGTACTGCTTCCCGAAAATTCCGGCTAATTTCATCAGATACAACACCGAGCTTCAATTCCATCTATTTCGTTTGTTTCAGACACTTTTCCAATTCAATTTCACATGAACGCCCTTTGCCTTCTTTGAATCGTCGGTAAAGCAAAAAAGAAGCTACCGTCTCGGTCATCGGAGCATTATGTTTTTCAAGTTCGGTCAAATATTCACCGGTTAGAAAATTGACATTGACATTGGCGGCACGTTCCCAATTCTCATGATTGCCGAATAACATCAAGCCGAATGCGTAAGCTTCAATATTGAGCATCTCCTGGGCTTTGCCGATACTGGTGCCATACGTAAGATCTTCCTCGGCAACATTATCCAATCCCACAAGAATCGACTTTTTCACTTTTTCGTCGAGCGGATCCTTTGCTTTTTGAAGCGCCAAATAAAACTCAATTAATTGGCGCATCATAAGAGCATGATATTGAATTGAGGCATTGTGTTGATCAAACCAACGGCCATTTTCCATTTGCCCGGGCATCACGCCATAAATGAATTTTTCTTTTGCCGCATCAAGATATTTCTTTTCGCCGGTAACTCTATAGAGCCGAGCCAATAAATTCCCCGAATAACCGTTATAGTTAAAATTTTGAACAATTGGACGTTTGATAGCCCAATCGCCGGCTTTTCGAGCGGATTCGAGGTAACGCTTATCACCCGTCAAAACATAAGCGTGAAGCAGTCCGATTCCAACCTCGCCATTGTCAAATTGCAGACCGCCCTCTTCCAGATCCTCGATGATCCATTTACCTTCGGTCATTTTTAAACCACGCTTTTCACCCTCCTCAACAAGTTTTAGAGCCTGAAATTTTAACCCTTCCTTCGCATTTACGTCATACGGGTAGCCAAAAGCCCCGCTACTTGTCTGCTCGCTCATCATGTAATTGGTACCTTCAATGGCCGAATTTAAGAAAATTACGGCATCTTTCAGATTGGCCTCGTAAGACTGGAAATAGGCATGCGAATTGCGATAGCTGACACGAAGTCGGGGCTGCGTTTGGTTTGTTTTGTATGCAATTTGCGCTTCTTTCCACCCATTTCGATCTTTCATCCGGGCAAAGGATTTTAGCCAAAGTGTTTCAACCTTTGAAAGATCAGGCGTTGTCGGGTCAGGTTTGGAATAATTTGGCGGATTTTCGGAAATACCAACGTATTTTCCCATTCCGGTAATTAATTCCGCTTTGATCCTTGCAATGCCCTTATCGTCGTGTGAGCGCATTGCGGTTAATAATTCTTTAACAAGCGGCTGCAATTTCTTGTTTTCTTCAGGCGGCATCTTGCCTGGGTAACTGGCCGGATTAAACCCTGCACTTAAAAGCTTCGTTTGGGCCGCGCCCCCCGAAATGACGAACAGGATAATGATAAATGCTATTAGAACTCTCACAATTTACTGCTCCTTTTACTTTGAGGTCTGATGTTTCTCGCCAGGACGATAGGCACTTTCAAGATTTGCCTTGACCTCCGCGAGGGTGAACCATGCCGGCTTAAATTGTCCCTTTGAATAGAGCCGCGCCTGATCGAAATAATGTGGCGAATCCGGATTAGCGTTTTCGCCAAATACGACGATTGACCTCGCCCGGGGGCCCGTTTTTGTAAACTCGACTACATTCACATAAGTGTCACCAACGGTACCGTAACGGCGTTTTTGTCCCGCCTCTATCTTTGTCCCGAAATTGAAAATGATTCCCGTTTCACCTATTGCGCCCGTAACTGGCAGACTTTCGCGTTGATCGCTAAACGGAGTGTCACCATTTGAATCAACCCGCTGTAAGCGGTTAACCTCACCCCACGCAACGCGCCATGTTTTCCAGTCTTTTTCGAGGGCCCTTAGAACATCTTCCAATGCTGCCACTCGCGAAAACTTTTCAGATTCATTCGCTTTTTTGGTGAGAATTTGTTCGAGCCAACGGGTAAAAAGGGTCATCGCAATCGAGTCAGTGGAGCCAAGGCGATTCCAGTTTTTCAGCTCGGCGATAGCATCTTTAGTTTTTTCTGCGCGGTCCTTATCAGCCTTTTGAAGGCTCTCCCATTCTGTAAAGAGCGGCGGCAGGACCGTTTCGGCTTCACCAATACGTGTATCAAATGCCATACCCGCCCATTCGTCAAACGTAAATTTCTGTTTGGACGTCAATATTTTGCGTGAGATTCTGGCGCGGGCATTGTCACCTTCGCGTCCCATATATGCGGGAAATTTCGCCGAATCCGGATTACCTTCGCCAATCGTCGTCAAAAATGGCGAGGTGTTGCAGTTTTGGATAAAACCCGATGGCGGATTTAATACCTGCGGCAATTCTTCAAGCCGGTGATAACCTTGCCACTCAGTTTCCGAGGAGGTTCCGTCAACAGGTTTTGACCAATCGAATTTTGACGATCGGCGAGGAATTGCTCCGTTATATAGGTAGAATATATTCCCGGCATCATCGGCATAAGAAGTATTGAGGAACAAAACAGCAAGACTCGACATCGCCATTTTAAACTCGGCAAGGTTCCGAGCTCGGCTCATCTCATACCATTCTTTCAGCTGTCCGCCTTCTTCAATTTTTGCTATTTTCAGTGCGATAGCGTCCGTATCGCGGCGGGCAATTATCACCCCGTGATGCGTCTTAACGAATTTGGATCTTCGTTTTTCAAAACCACCTGCTGATTTAATTCTGATTTCATCAGTCCATTCAATCGCCGTCCGTTCTTTCCCATCGTAAAGATAATTTAACTTGTTATTGGGGTCATTAAATTTTTCGAGGTATAAATCAGCGACATCAGGATTGTTGACCGTATGGGCCCAGCCGAGATGTGAATTAAATCCCGTGATCGGAAAAGGTGTACCGAAGAAAGAGCAACCGGAAATTTCCCAGCCTTCGTCACTGTGAATATGGCCTTCGTAGAATTGTCCGACGCCAAAAAAAGGCAAGTGCGGATTTGTGAACAACATCGCGGCACCCGAAGTGCTTTTCGCGGGTGAAACGGCCCAGGTGTTCGAGCCGATCGGATCGTCCGACGTAATTGGAATTGATCCAGTTCGCAGATCCTCGAACTTAAGGCTCATTCGTCTTACGATAAAAAACTGATAAAGCCAGAAGCGGTTATAAGCTAAAACATGCCACGGTTCAAAATGATCGATCAAGCGGGCCCTAACGCCGGGGTTTTTCAACAGAAAATAATTTAGCCCGGCCGCAGCAGCATCATAAAGACTCTTCATTTTGGAATCTGAAGCTGAGTATTCTTTTTTGGAAAGGCTTGAGATCTCGAGAGCCCTGTTCATTAAGTCGGATTGTAAAGTGGTTTCACCATAAACTTCCGCCGAACGGCCAAGGCCACGAATATAGTTATCTTCCACCAACCAGAAATTGTCCTCAGCTTGGGCGTAAACATACCCGAAAACACATGCCGCATCCGTTTTGCCATACACATGGGGGACACCATACCGATCGCGGTAAATTGTCACCTCTTTGGCTAGTTTTTCACCTAACGCATCGTCACTGTCAGCTGCACGGACAGCCGGCACAACAAGGAACAGCAATACGGCAATAAACCACCATTTTAATGGCACGGCGAAAAACCTAACCTTGACTGTTAATGACATCTTCATTCGATTATGTTTGATGGAACTGCCTCAGGCTTGAGATCCCCTTTCAACACAGCCTCCAATTCGGCCGGACGAAACCGCCGCATCAATAACCCGACTCCGATCAAAATGAGTGCTGCGAATGCGGTTACGCCCCGATTTAACAAACTTTGCGGCAATAGCACCAAAATCATTACGAGAAAGCCGATCAAAATAGTAAATGCCCCGATAATTCTGATCGGGGCTGGAATATCTTTGTCCACAACCATCGGCGGGCGTGGAGTCTTCATACGCTCAAAGAATGATTCACTGCGAGCGATCTCCTCGCTTGTACGTGGCAGAAATCCACTGCCGTACATAACGCCTAATACGGCCAAACTGCTAATGACGATCTCATATTCAAACGGAAGCGGAGCCGTTAGTCCAATTAAATGATATGCGTAACGATTCAATAAAGCGGTTGCTAATCCCGTAATCATTCCAGCGATGGCCGCCCAATTTTGTACTCGTTTAATGAGTAATCCCAGCAGGAGCGGCAGGATAACCGGCACCACGATCAGCCCGATAAAATCCTGAGCGAGCGAAAACAGTCCCGTCTCGGTAATTGCTACGAGAACGGCAACTCCGATTGCGATCAGGCCAATGACCAAGATTGCCAGCCTCCCGGCAAGGATTTTTTCCTTGTCCCCGGCATTTGGACGCAGCATCCGAACATATAGATCATTGACGAATGAAGTGGCGCGAACGCTCCAGGCTACGCTAAGCGTACTCATCGTCGCCGAAAACATTGCGGCGATAACAACGCCAACCATCCCCACAGGTAGAAGTTTTAGCGCAATTTTTCCATAGACTTGTTCTGCCTGACCTACGACGTTTGGATCGGCAAGTTGGTTTTGATATAAAACGCGTCCGATGAAAACCGGGCCGAGCAGCAAAAACGCATGAGGAATACTGAAAGCTGCAGCCAGCAACCCGGCTTTGCGGGCATCCTTTTCAGTTGGCGTGCAGCATAGTCGTTGAATTGTTCCCCAATCGCCGCCCAAATCCAGAAAGTAAGAAAACCAGAAAACCAAAAGCCATCCCATCGTTCGGCCGTCAACCGGATGCGGGAAGTTGGCGTAACCCTCGGGAATTTTGGCGACAAACTCGCTCCATGACGAATCGATAAAGATCATCGCGACAGCGATAATAAAGAGCGGAATAACGGCGAGATATAATATTATGAACTGCACAACATCGGTAACAATTACAGCCCACAACCCGCCAAGAATCGTATAGATCAAGATTACCGAGCCAGTTATCACGATCACCCAAACCAGAGGAATACCCAAAAAGGATTCAGCAAGTTTACTCATCGCAAACAGCCGTGTTCCACTAGCGATAAATGTCGTTAATATACCGAAGAAGCTAAAAACACGTCTCGTTGAGGGATTGAAACGAGCTTCGAGATATTCCGGAGGTGACGTAACATTCAAGCGATGCCAAATACGTGCGAAAAAGATTGCAACGGTGAAGTAAACCAAAGCGGGTCCGGTTTCAAGCAGTAAACCTGAAAGACCGTCGATATATACTAGAGACGCGATCGCCACGAATGTATACGCCGTAAAATGAGCGACATAGATCGAGATCCCTGCCGCCCACCAGGGAATTGCGTTGTTGCCGCGAAAATATGCGTCGGCGGTTCGCATATATTTGGAATAATAGGTTCCGGCGGCCGTGACAATTACCATATAGACGGCAATTACCAACCACATCAGATACCGATCTTGTCCAAAAAGCGATTCCATAGATGAAGCGTTCAACGACTGCGTTTTTCGAGCGGAACATAATTTATGCCCGATCTATATAGCAAATACAGCCCCGTGTTGAGCGATCCTTCACTATTATTATTGGCGTCGGTCATTTTCAAAACCCCTGTATTCCACAATGCTCGAAGAGCTTTTTCCCATTCAGGCTTTGGCGTTTTTTCCACTGCGGCAACTTTCCACAGAGCAAGTAACAGGGCGTAGGGAATTTGGGTTCGGCCCGAATTTGGAACGCCAAGGTTATTTGTTTCCCACGCAATATTATCAAGCATCGCCAGCATAAACGGTTTAACCTTCGCGGCTTCCGATTTGTCTCCGCGATCCCGAAGCGCTACATATGCTTCGACAAAAGCCCATGTGTTCATGGCGTGATAAGTCGGCCTGGCATTGTGTCCGTCCCACATCCTTCCAGGTCTTTGTGCCGCAGCGGTTAACTTACTAAAAGGTTGACTGACCATTCCATCAACCATTCCATCCCGGTTTACGTCCATCAACACCCCGGTTTTCAAGTTACGGTTCAATTTATCGAGCATCGCCGTTTTGTATTTGTTTTGGCCCGTCAAATCGTATAATTCAGCCAGAAACCAGACCAGTTTGGCTGTGTAATTGTGATTTCTAACGGGTGGCTCGGCAATCGCCCAATCTCCGGCCAGTAAGGCACTTTCCCTGAAAAGTTTTTTATACCGTTCATCGGAGAGCTGTAAAGACGCTTCGATCATCATCACACCCGCGATCGCATGATCGTAAGCCGCTCCGCCGTCATACGTATTATTGCGGGGCTCAGTATCGGCAATCACAAAGCGTTTCCCAGCGAATATTCCATTATCGAATGTTGCACAAGGAAGTACTCTGTCATCACAACTCTTGCTGATGATTGCGCCCAAAGGCGTACCGGCAATATTGGTTCTATCAAAACACGCATCGCCTGAATCAACGGCGATATAGCCAAATAAGCCTGGAGTCCGTGTCGGCGGAAAAACAGCGTTTGAGTCTTTATACTGTGTCGATTCCAAAAGCCGGGCAATGTTTTGCAAACCAGTTTCATCCGCCGTTTGACCGGCCAGACGGGCATAATAACCGCCTAAAGCAAAATATCCCCAATTTCGTGCGGCAGTAGGGCACCCTATTTTGTAATTTGCAAGTTGTGGAGCATATATTTTTTGCCAAGCCTGGTGGAGTTCATTCAATTCCGGCTCAACAAAATTTGGTTTGTCATAGGTATATGCAGTTTCGGCGCAGCCGACACGGTTTCCGCGCGTTTGTTTGGCTTGATTGACCGCATTAACTACGTCCTGTTGCTTACCTTCAAGCATTGCCTTTTGAATATTCTTCGCGTCATCTTTGCTGCCCCAAACATCGACGCATGGCGGATTCGGAATAGTTTGTGCCGAAACACAAACTGATGAAATTATTAGGACAATAGAAATGAATAAAAATTTGCGCATGTACTTAAACAAAACGACATCTGAGAATTTATCTTTGATCTTGATTTTAGAAAATCAACTTAAGTGAAAAACGTACATTGCGCGGATTGTTTGCTTGAGTGGTTATCTGACCAAAACTTCCGGAAGACAATGTATTTACGGGTTGATCAAATTGTGGATGATTAAATGCATTAAACATCTCCGATCGAAAGTCGATTCGGAAGCGCTCAGTTAAAGCAAACTGCTTTGAGAGCGCTAAATCAAGATTTCTCACGCCATCGCGCCGGAATGTGTCTCTGCCCAAAGTACCTATCCGCGGTGCGGTTGTCAACGCACCATTAAAAGCAGTCCGTGGCATTATTACGTTCGGGTCATTGTAGGTGTGCAAAAGCAAGGTGGGATCAACTAGATCGGGACGATCGTTATTGACACCGTCCTTGTTCAAATCGGCACCAGCGATGACGGTAAACGGATTTCCAGATTGTATGTAGACAATACCCGAAATCTTAAAACCGTTAATAAAACGTCCGGCAGATTTATTCTTTGTTAAACTTGGCAGACTATAAAGGAAACTCGATGCAAAGGCATGAGGACGGTCAAATACCGCCGGTCCATATTCGAGTTTTAGGTTCGGAGCACCAGTTAAAGGATCGGCAGAAACAGCTCCCGTCAGCGATGCTCCGCCAAATGAAGCAACCGCATCGTGGATGACGTCCATGGCTTTCGAAAATGTGTAGGCGGCGGTTATTGAAATTGAGGAATTGGGACGGTATCGGAGGAGACTGGTCAAAGCGTTATAATTTGAGTAACCTTCGTCCCCGACAAGAGTAATTTGACCGAAACGTGGGTCGGGACGCACCGTCGTACCCGGAGTAATACGATTTAGAATAACAGGGATATTAAGGTTGCGACCTGCAGTTCCGAGATATCCAACTTCAGTAGTTAACCCATTACGGAGTTGCTGCTGCCAACTGAATTGGTAGGAGTGAGCATAACCGACTTGTGTATCCGGTTCGAGCATCAACGAAATAGGAAGGCCTTGTGCAGCGGCAACCGCAAGTCCTTGCCCTAATGGAATCGCCGGAACCTGTGGCAACTGCACTGCACCCGAAACTACGAAAGGCGGCTGCAAAATGGAACCGATGTTATAAAAATCCTGCACAATCCTGTCATATGCCAATCTGTATCCGGCGCGAATACTTGTTTTTCCCTTTCCAAATGGATCCCAAGCGAAACCTATTATCGGTGAAACATTGTTGAGGTCGGATTTATAATCGGTATATTGTTTGGTCGTGGGATCAAACGCGGCAAACGCCTTCGCACCGTTTGAGACCGCAGTGACATGCGGAGCTAGCTGTAGATCATACCGTAAACCTAAATTCAAAGTTAGGTTTGACCGTATTTTCCAATCGTCTTGCAAATAAGGGCTTATATCGTAATTTTGAAAGCGGCGAGTAAAGTCGCCGGAACCTTGCGTAAACGTCCCAGCGCGCCCGAGCCTGAAATTCGTTAGGGCGTTAGAGGTACCAAGGGTGCCTGACAATGCCTGAAAAGCGTAAATGCCGCGACCATTAAATTCAGCAAAGCCGGTGGTAATTGTATCGAGAAATTCACCGCCAAATTTAATTGTGTGACCTCCCGAGATTAGCGAGAAATTATCAAGGAACTGGTAATATTTGTTTACAAAAGATTGCGGCAGATTGGAACTGGAGCCAATGCCGGTAAAGCCGGAAATTCCAACGTCGGGAAGCGTTGCTCCGACCGCAATTTCACGTCTAAAATTACTGAAATTGAAAATCGCCTCATTAACAGATTTTGAACCAAACAATCGGCGATAAGTCACGCCGAAGTTCGAATCGCGGTTAATTTGATTTTGAACGGCTGAGGAAATTGCGGAATTCGCCGCGGAGCGTAAATTGCGATACACAAAGCGCCCGGAGAGGGTGTCGTTTGAAGTAAAATTGTGGTCAATTTTTCCGCTCCAAATATATTCGTCAACCGGACGCTTCTGATTTGACCTATAAAGGCAATTCGCAGCTATCGCTTCGCAGCTCGGCAGAACGGCAAAAATAGCGTTGATGGTTTGAGCTACAGCCGGGTCGGTGGCTAAAGATGTAATGGCGCCAACGCTCGTTGTGATCGGACTGCGGAAGGAATTTGAGGGTAATGTCAAAGTTTCAAGTGTTTCGGTTCGCTGATTGGTACCTTGAAACGCAGCGAAAAAGAAAGTTTTATTCTTTATGATTGGGCCGCCAATTGTAAGACCATAGATGTTTGAAAGAAATTTTGGCTTAACTATACTGCGAGCATTGTTAAAAAATCCGTTTGCGCCTAAAGCGCTATTGCGATGAAATTCAAATAATTCACCGTGAAAATCGTTGGTGCCTGATTTAAGAACCATATCAATAACGGCACCAGATCCTTTACCGTACTGGGCGGAAAAAACATTCGTCAAAGCCCGCATCTCTTGAATCGATTCCGGTATCACTGGGGTTCTCGGCCCGCTTGAAACATCGAAGTTATTGCTTGAACCATCAACGTTATAAGTGGTGCTACGCGGACGAAGGCCGCCAACCGTGAGCGAACCGTTTTTATCCTGAGACATGACTGGAACACCAGGAAAGAGCTGTAGCAATTCAGCCGGATTGCGGTTGAGATCGGGCAGTTCCTCGATTGTGGCCGTATTAACATTTCGTGAAATCTCAGAAGTGGAAAGCTCGACTTGTACCGCTCCTGCTTCAACCGTGACGGTTTCGGTAACATTACCAACCGGTAAAATTAAATTCACGGTAATAGGGCTACCTAACTGTACTTCAACGTCCGTCGACACTTGTTTAAAGTTTGTCAGTGTCGCCGTAACCTTATAAGCTCCTATTGGAAGTTGTTCCAGGCGGAAGAAGCCGTTACCATCAGTTACAATTTCCCGCTTTTGTTTGGTTCCAGTGGCAGTGGCCGTTATCGTCGCTCCAGCCACCACGGCATCTTTTTCATCTTTAATAGTTCCCTCAATAGCACCGGAGACCACTTGGGCGGAAGCAGAAACAGTGACCAAATTGACGATCAAAAAAACAAAACAAGAAACCAAAAACAAACAGCGAATGTTAGATGAACTATTCAGCATGGAATTCTCCTTTATTGTCGTCAGGTGGCGGCGCGATTGAGATCGGCAGAAGACTGCTTTTGCGGGATAAAACATACGAATACAAAAGGATCTATTTTGTTAATAAATAGCCTTTTTAGGTGCTAAATACCATGAATTCTCGAATGTTTTACGCCTGTCACGAATCCGACCTAATTGTTAGATTAACTTTACGTTAATTGGATACACCAATTTTGTTGTTTGGTAGAATGGAGAAATGATGCAAAAGATGGATTATCTTGCTTATCGTACCGAGGTGGGGAAATTGATGAGCCTGTTTTATATTTTCGAAAGTTTGGACTTTAGGTCGATGTACAGAAACATATTCCCCCCTAAACTCTTATTGGTCATGCGGTTACAAAACCTGCATATTTATTCAAGGTGTTCTTTTACTTTGAAAATTTTTGGAGAATCGCCCGTCACTTTTTTAAACATCCGGCTAAAGTAGTACGGATCTTCAAACCCGACGAGTTGGGCTACATTCGAAACTTTCAAACCTGACATTAATAGTCGCTTGCTCGAATCGATCCGCACTTTTATCAAATAGTCGATGACACTCGTTCCGGTTTCTTTCTTGAAGGAACGGCAGAGTGTTGATTTATTAACTGCTACAGCCCGCGCTAACGTGTCTAGTTCAAGCGGTGTGTTGTAATGTTGGTGGATAAAATCTTTGACTTTTTCTATCGTGCTGTCATATTTCGCTTTCTGCCACCTCGTCTCATCAATATCTTCGGTGATCTGAGAAAGCTCAGTCGTTTGTGCCCGACAAATCCACATCAATGCTTGTAACAAATTGTATTTTGCCATTGTCCGGTAATTTGATTCTTTTCGGGAAAGCTCAAGAATGAAGTTTTGAAAATACGGATTAATGTGCGGGGTTAAGAAAAATTGACGGGGGGTTCCAAAATGTTGCCCTTTTACACTTTCGCAGATACTCAAAATTGCTCCGTAAGGAAAGGGGCTAAACCAAAGAAGCCTGGAAAACACCTGTTCGGGGGGGCAACTAATGCAATGCAAAACCGAAGGGGAATGACTAAGATTTGCAGGCAAAATCAATAGATCATTCTCAGACACGACTTTCAACCGCTCGTCAATCCATATTTCAGCCCGACCTTTTAAACAAAAACAGGCTTCGATAAAATGATGTTGTTCGTATTCTGGATTGACGTCAATATCAAATTCAATTTCGGGCAATTCCTTACCCGCCAGAAAAAAGCGCGATCCATCCCCGCTTTCTATTCGCGGGACAATAGTATCAGCAATCAAAGAACGCAACGCTTTCGGTGTCCCATCTTTTGGCGATAACATTATAGCTCTATCTAAACACAGGTTAGTCAAAATCAATCTACAGTTCAATATGCAAGTTAAACCAAGTTAGCATTGGAGTTCTAACACCGTTAGAGGTATCTGCGGTCTTCATATGTATATAAGAGTGAGTGGGCTCCGCATTTTTACGTAAAGTTTCAAGACTGCTGTCATATATTTGTGTCTTCCAGACGACTAATCTTATGTGACAAACGAGAACAACATGGTTGGCCGAATGGATGGACAGTCACGAACTGCGAACCGAATTGGAAAGGTATCATCGCGAAAGCTATGGATGGGCGATCAGTTGCTGCTCGCGCAATCCAGCGGATGCCGAAAACGTCCTTCAAGCCGTGTATTTAAAGGTGCTTGAGGGCAAAACACCGGCACTGGCTGATCAAAATAGCCTGACGACGGCGGAGTTGTTCGATGTCATCGCGAAACATCTCAGCGGCAGGAGATCAGAGTTTGCATTACCGTCGAAATTTGTCGAATGGTTTCTCTCGTTGCCTTTCTCGCCCGCGGTCACGGGCTTGCCCGCCTACGGCGTACCGTATTTCTTCCTTCCACAAACCTACGACACACAGGTCGCAAACAAACTTCTCAAACCTCACGACATCACGTGTCCCCGGTTCGACAGTTACTGCGGTAACCTGCTCGACTTTGTCGAAGAATTCCCAAAGCTATAGGACGCAAGAATGAAAAAAGTCCATCGTGTTACCCGTCGCGGGTAAGCATTTTTACTAACCGAGAGGAATTTTATGCGGTAGAAGTTGGACGCATCCTCGGCAGCGAAGAGTTTGTCGATTCGCTCGATCCGCCGTATCGGCGAAACTTGCACGTGCACCGCAGGCCGAGCGACCTCACTTTTTCACTTTTTCGCCTTCCCCCTTTTTCAGTTTTTCACTTTTTCACTCTTTCACTTTTCCCCCCGGACGGTGAGCCGAACGTCTGCCGCAAGGTGATCTCTACGACCCAACCGACAGAATCGTCGAAGCCTACAAACAGATCGAAGGATCAAACAGCGCAATATCGCAGGCCTAACCCGATCTTTTCTTCTGATTTTGCGGCTTAAGCCTCGTTCTTAAGCTCGTTAAAAGTTCCATAAGGAACGCCGAGTGCCCGCAAAATACGTTGGGCGTCTGGCGGCTTGATCTGGAGCCTTCACTGGCCGACAATTTCTTCATCGCGTAGCGATGCTTTAAAGTAGCCGTGGGTGTGGTTTCGCACCCACGGAAACCGGTGAAATCGAAATCGCCCACCGCGTAGCGGTGATTTAACAACACCCACAAAATGGCTAATACCTATTCGCAGCTTTACCTCCACCTCGTCTTCTCAACAAAGAACCGAAAAAAGCTCATTTCACCCGAGATCGAAATCGACATCTGGGCCGGCATCGAAGGCTGCGCTCGTAAGCACAAGATGGTCGCACTGCAGGTCGGCGGGATCGAGAATCACGCTCACGCGCTCGTCAGCGTTCCCACGATTCTTTCTGCCAGCGATGTCGCCAAATTTCTGAAAGGCGACTCTTCGCTTTGGATCCACCGACATTTCAAAGACCTGCAACATTTCGCTTGGCAGGACGGCTACGGAGTATTCTCCGTTTCCAAATCCGCTGTGCCGGATGTCATTGACTACATTCAAAAACAACGCGATCATCACAAGAAACAAACTTTCGAAGACGAATACATCGCCCTGCTAAACCCGCACGAGATCGAATACGACGAACGCTACGTTTTCGACTGATTAAATCACCACTGACGTGGTGTGGACATCTTTTTCGTCTTTGCCCGTGGGTGTGAAGCCCCACCCACGGCTACTTTAAACCACCGCGATGCGGTGAAAGAGAGCCGAACGCCTGCCGCAAGGTGATCTCTGAGGACCCAACCGACAGAATCGTCGAAGCGTACAAACAGATCGAAGGTTCAAGCAGTGCAATATGGCAAGCCTGACCCGATCCTTTCCTGCACCCGATGCTTTAAAGAGAAGGTTGATCTTCTATTTTCCTAAGACTCCAAAGCTTACTTTTCACGTGTTCCAAAACGTCTAATAAATCTTTTAGATCGATGTGCCAAGACCCGCCGTCGATCCGCGGCGAAATCTCTATTTTAAGATTATCAAACCCTGTGTCTTGACTGATTAGGCATAAGAACTCTCCTTCGTAGTCTACTTCGGCGACTAAATCGCTATAGTCGGGATCTCCGCTAATTAGTACCTTAAATCTATCATTTTCCATTTTTTTGTACGCTTTATGGTTCTAAAAATGATCGAAAAGTTCCATCCACATTATACCTAACTCCATATCCATTTTGGGCAAACGCGTCGATTCCACCGAGCCGATTAGTTTGAAACTTGGTACCTGAATCATTGATAATTTGTCGTACAATACCTTCTCCTGCATTATTTAATGACTCCGCTGTCTGTGCCACTTGCGGGTATAGAGCGCGGTAAAGGGGAAATATCTGCATATGTTTGCTAAGAAGGTGAATACAATTCGTAGTACGGAGGCTAAATAAGGCAAAATAAGAAGACAAAAACGCGCGCCGAGGCGAAAGCCACAATAATGGATAATAGAGAAATCGTTAAACGGATAGAAGAGATCGGTGTTGTCCCGGTCGTTCGGGCGGCTTCGGCGGATGAGGCGATAGCGGCCATCGAGGCGATCAAGGAAGGCGGCATCTCAGTTCTCGAGATCACCATGACCGTGCCCGGCGCGATAAAGGTGATCGAGAAGGTAGCCGATCGGTATGGTACAGACGCTATTGTGGGTGCGGGAACGGTGCTCGACCCTGAAACGGCACGAGCATGCATCCTTGCCGGTGCTCAATTTGTTGTGAGCCCGGCATTGAATCTCGACACGATCGCCATGTGCCAGCGCTATGGCGTGCCGGTAATGCCGGGAGCTTTGACACCGACAGAGGTGATCACGGCATGGTCAGCCGGCGCCGATTTCGTAAAGATATTTCCCGCCGGGTCGGTTGGCGGTGCGAGTTATCTGAAGAACCTCAAAGGTCCGCTTCCCCAGGTCAAGATGATCCCCACCGGAGGCGTTTCGCTTCAGACAGCTGCGGATTTCATAAAAGCAGGCGCGTCGGCGCTCGGTGTCGGGACCGATCTGGTCGACGTCAATGCGATCCGTGCAGGCGAAGCCCACATTGTCACCGAGCGTGCCAAACAATTTGTCGAGGTTGTAAAACAAGCCCGCCGCTCCTAGAACAACAAGATCCTCGGTCTCGCAGATTTGGGCTGTCATCTGACAAATGCCAAAAGTGCGTTGGCAAAGGTCCAGAACCACCGATTAAAGTTCCAGGATCACCGATTAAAGTCCCAAAGTCACCGAATAAAGTCCCAAAGTCACCGAATAAAGTTCCAAAGTCACCGAATAAAGTTCCAAAGTCACCGAATAAAGTCCCAAAGTCACCGATTAAAGTTCCAGAATCACCGAATAAACTTCCAAAGTCACCGATTAAAGTTCTAGAATCACCGAATAAAGTCCCGGAATCGCCGGGAAAGTCCCGGAATGAGTTGAAATGGTCCCAAAGTGCGCTAATTCAGCATTCACGGTGGCTTGCTTGTTCGACGTGAGACTATAATTGCGATACGCGACGTCATAATTAGCAGTGGCGATTTGTCTTGCGGTCGACCGGTTCAAAGTCTCTGACCCAGTTTGATCAATTCGGATACAGCGGTTCGAGTCGCACCGGCGTTCTTTTCGTTGCTCCTTTGTTGCAGATCTGTTATGTACACCAAGACTTACTACGCCACCGATCCCCATTCGATGGCTCACAATTCGAACGAGGACCTGAGAGCGAAATATCTCATCGACGATCTCTTTGCGGCCGGTTCCATACGCGTTAATTATCTTCACTATGAACGGTTTGTGGTCGGCGGCGCGGCCCCTACGACCGATCCGCTCTCACTCCCCAAACAAGCGGAACCGGCGTCTGCAAACGGCCAACCCTTCCTTTCCCGCCGCGAGATGGGATCTATAAATATCGGATCGAACCTCGGCGCGATCACCGTCGACGGCGAAAGATTTGAGCTAAAGCCCAAGGATGCTCTTTATATCCCCATGGGAAGCGAGACGGTATCCTTCGAATCTGTTAATCCAGACGAACCGACGAGATTTTACATAGTTTCGACGCCGGCACATGCTCGGTTCCAGGTTAAGCACATCTCGATAGATCAGGCGGTCCCGCTCGAGCTTGGTTCCCCCGAGACGGCGAACGAGCGGACCGTATACCAATATGTCGTGCCGGCCATCTGCCCCTCGTCGCAGCTCCTGCTTGGCTTGACCGTCATGAAACACGGCAGTGTCTGGAATACCTGCCCGCCGCACCTCCACGATCGCCGTTCAGAGGTCTATTTTTATTTCGACCTAAAGGATGGGCAACGGATCATGCATTTCATGGGCGAGCCGAACGCCATGCGACACATAGTGATCGGCAACGAGCAATCCGTGGTCTCTCCGCCATGGTCGATACACATGGGTGTCGGGACTACGAACTACGCCTTTATTTGGGCGATGGGCGGTGAGAACCTCGATTACACCGACATGAATGTTCTGGACATTTGCCAGCTTCGATAATCAATGAGATCGGGAGTTTTACCGTTATGGTGGGCGGGTTGACCGAGAAATGTGCATTCAAATAAAAATGAAGATCAAACCCTTACTACTTTCGATCCTGCTCTTCATGGTGGTTGCCGTCCCGGCCCAAACCTCGGACCTTTTCGTACCAAAATACGTCGCGGGCAGAATGCTTACGGTCACGCGTTGGCAGCTTGCACACCCTAAGCATGAACAATACGACTGGACCAACGGCGCCTTTTACGCCGGAGTCTTTGCGGAGTACGACAACACGGGTTCCGATGAGCTGATGGATACGCTTATCGCAATGGGCGAACAGAACGGCTGGCGCCGACTAAATATTATTGACAAGGTTGTGCGAGGTCGCTTTCTCCTATGAGATCAGAGAATCGGAACGGTTTTAAGATGATCGATGTTCACGACGTACGTGACATTAATCAGTCCGTTTTTCTCCATTTGATACGAAAGCGGCAGCCTATCTCTCGTGCCGATATCGCAAAGATGACCGGGCTGCGGCCAAGCACGGTCTCTGCGATCGTCAACAGGCTCATAAAAAACAAACTGGTGTACGAGGGCACCGAAGGACCATCTAGCGGCGGCCGTCGGCCAAAGAATCTGTACGTCAACGCCGAGAGTTCGTATGTCATCGCTCTCGATATAGGCGTGATCGACACCGTTCTTGCAGTTAGTGATTTTAACGGCAGGATATTGAAACAGAAATCATTTTTGACCGAGGGCGAACCGGAATTCTTCCTTCACAAGGTTGGTAACGAGATCGCCACTCTGATGCGGGGCCCATACCGGCGAGCTCGTTTTGGTGCGGTCGGCGTAAGCGTACCGGGTCTTATCGATCGCGATACGGGATCGGTGGAAGTGTCGCCGAATCTCGAGTGGCAGAGTGTGCCGCTGCGTAAGATCATTGAAGATGCAGTCGGTCTTCCGGTTTATGTCGAGAACGATGCAAACGCCGCCGCGTTTTCCGAGCTCTGGTACGGCCCCGATCCCGACGCCGATGTCGGGACCCTCGTTTTTATACTCGTCGTCGAAGGGCTCGGCACCGGGCTGATCATCGATGGCGAACTGCACGTAGGTTCAAAATTTGGCTTGGGCGGATTTGGCCATATGAGCATCGATCCGAATGGGGAGCTTTGTTCTTGCGGACGCCGAGGCTGTTGGGAGACTTTTGCATCAGAACGTGCCACCGTCGAGCGATATCACCGTGTCACCGCAAAACAAGGATTGCCGCTTGTAAATATCGTGGATCTTATTTCGCTCGCGAACAAGAACGACGAAATGGCGATACAATCGCTGACCATAACAGGTGAGTACCTCGGTGAGGGCATAAGCAACCTTGTTCATGGTATCTATCCGGAAACGGTCGTAGTCGGGGGACGGATTACCGGCGCGTGGCCGTTGATCGAGCCGATCATCCGCAAGCGCCTTCGAAGCAAATATACGGTCATGCCGAACCAGATCGTTATCAGACCAGCCAGTGTGGACCGTCCGGGTCTATACGGAGCCATACCTATCGCCCTGCAGCACTATTTCCGATCACCCGGCAAATACGCGGCGCTGACAGTGCAGGAAATTTTACATATGTGAGAGAAATAATCATTGACTTGTATTGAAGAGGTGTGATAAAAATTCTTAGTCTTCGGTAGAGATAAAGTATGGGGGAGCGTTGGTTCAAACAACCGGATGCTTGAATGGGAAGATCGAATCCTAAACAGCATTTCAATGGGCAGGCCAATGCGTTATCGAGTGTTGCTGCCGCCCAATTATTCAAGTTCATCTGAGCGGTATCCGACACTCTATCTACTTCACGGCTTATTCGGCGATTACGAAAATTGGACGACTTTAGGTGAAGTAAGACCCCTTGATAATGCAATCGTAATAATGCCCGAGGGCGAAGATGGTTGGTATTGTAACGGCGAATCGGGTGTCGATAATTACGAAAAATGGCTGGTCGACGACCTGCTGCCACTTGTTGATAAAGAGTTTCGAACTGACCCAACCCCTATCCGACGCGGGATAGCGGGAAATTCCATGGGTGGTTTCGGTGCCCTCAAGATCGCGTTGCGGCACGGTCACCTGTTTTCATTCGCCGCCTCGACCAGCGGTGCTTTTGAGGCACCAGGGTGGACCGACGGACGACCGGCGAAGCAAAATTGGGATGAATTTCGGTCCTCGATCCTACGGATATTCGGAGTGCGTCTTGATAGTCGCACAAGACTCGAGAATGACCTATACACCCTGGTTGCCGGCCAAGCTGTTAGAAAACGAAGGCTGGCGATCTATTTCGATTGTGGACGAAAAGATGATTTCATCGAGGCGAATCGCAGATTGTCGCGTTTGATGTTGGAAAATGGCGTAGAGCATCGATTTGACGTTTTAGGGGGGGCTCACGATTGGGAATATTGGGCGATGCGAGTGAAATATCTCGCTCGCATTTTTGAAGAACACGTGAACTCGATCCGATGAGAGGTCTACGTGTTCGGAAGTATACCTTGGCTTCGATCGCTTAACTTAGTCGTCGGTATAGATAAAGTGCCTCCGGGCAAGGCGAGTTATGAACCTTTCAGTTGTCGACGAGATCATCGTAGTCCTTTATCTGGCGGGCATCATGAGCATCGGTTTTGCCATGAAGCGACGTGCAGCTAAGGGAATGGCGTCCTACTTTCTCGGCGGCAGACGTCTTCCATGGTGGGCCCTTGCGATGTCAGGCTCCTCGAGCTACTTCGACATAACGGGCACAATGTGGATCGTTTCAACGTTTATTGCGCTGGGGCTAAAAGGCATGTGGGTTCACTGGCTGTGGGGCTTTCCAATCACGGCCTTCTATCTGGCTTACATGGGCAAGTGGATCCGGCGATCGGACGCAATGACCGGTGCCGAGTGGATGAAGACCCGTTTCGGAGTCGGAAAAGCAGGCGATATCGCCAGGCTCTCATATACGCTTTTCGCCATTCTTACGATATCCGCTCTACTCGGTTACAGCGCCATCGGGATGGGCAAATTTGGATCGATTTTTCTCCCCTTCTCGCCGCTGGTTTGCGCGATGCTAATCCTGGGCGTTACCGGCATTTATGTGATAATCGGCGGCTTTCACGGCATTGTCAGGGTTGAGATCGTCCAGACCGTCGTGCTTAGTGCGGGAGCGATCGTATTCGCGATCATTGGTTACCTTCATTTTGATGCGGCGAACTTTGCGTCGAAGGTCCCAAATGGCTGGTTCGACATATTACCCTCTTTCCGACCCGCGTCGCTGCAGGGGTTGGTTTCAGGCGGGACCGATTATTCGCTTTTCGGCGCTCTCGTCGCCGTGTGGGTCGCCAAGGGGCTGCTGTTATGTCTTAGCGGGCCCGAACAACTGTACGACTTTCAGCGATTCCTGGCCGCAAAAGATGAGCGGGACGCGTCAAAAATGGGAGCTCTTTGGGGCGCTATACATACTGTACGCTGGTGCTTCGCGATGGCGATCGCTGTGATGGCGATCATGGGGATCGGTAACGCAGCCCTCGACGCAAAACTCAAGTTGGACCCGGAAACGGCTCTGCCCCTTATTATCGGCTCAATGCTGCCGGTTGGACTCGTCGGATTTATGCTGGCAGCCTTGTTGTCGGGCTTTTTGGCGACATTCAGCTCTACTGTAAATGGCGGCGCGGCTTACCTGGTTAAGGACGTCTATCAGCGTTACATAAATCCCCAAGCCGATAACAAACGTCTCGTACTGGTCAGCTATATTTCATCGGCACTGCTGATCGTTACCGGATTGATCATTTCAATATTCGGAACATCGATAAACACAGCGTTTCTATGGATCTTTGGTACACTCGCGGCGGGCATCCTGCCGCCGAACGTGCTCCGGTGGTACTGGTGGCGACTGAACGGTCAAGGTTATGCAGCGGGTGTCTTCGGCGGAATGGCGTTGTCCCTGGGCCAGGTCTTTTTGGACACGACGTACCTCGACAATCCACTTCCGCTTTATATCGGGTTCCCGGTTATCGCCCTCGCCTCGACATTGATCACGATCACGGTCTCTCTCCTTACCACCCCGACAGACCTTGAGACACTAAAGAATTTTTATAAAAAGGTGCAGCCGGCGGGAGCATGGCGGCCGGCAAAGGCCGCGGTTCTCGAGGAAGATCCTGGTTTCCGAAAACAATCGCCGTTTTTGATCGATCTTTTCAACACGGCCGTTTCGATGGTCGGCATCATCGCTCTCTACGTTTCCATGTTGTACCTGATCCTGCATCGCATTAGTACAGCCTTTGCCCTGCTCGGAACTACGGCGGCGGCTGTAGTGATACTTTTCTTCACGTGGTACAAAAGACTTCCGCCGCCATCGGAACCACCTTCCGAAGACATCGAGAATCTTCGCGAGCAAAGAGATGAGCCGTTGTCTGGCGAGGCCTGGGAGGCGCCGGTATGAAGTTTGAAGGAAAAGCGGCAATCGTCACGGGTGGCGCATTAGGTATCGGCGGTGCCGTGTCTAAATTGCTAGCGTCCCGCGGTGCCGCCGTCGCAATTCTTGATCGTGACGAGCGTGCTGGACGAGAGAGGTGTTCTGAGATCGAAAATGGCGGCGGCAGTGCGATCTTTCAATGCGTTGACGTCTCGAAATATGACCAGGTCGTCGATGCGGTGCGGGCATCCGAGGCAGCCATGGGTTCGGTAAATATTCTGGTGGTAAGCGCCGGTATCCAACGTTACGGTACTGCACTGTCAACCGACGATGCTGGTTGGGAAGAGGTCATCGGAGTAAATCTTAAAGGTGCATGGAACGCGGCGCGGGCGGCTCTGCCCTTTATAAAAGCGTCGGGCGGTGGAACTATCGTCAATGTTTCATCGGTCCAGGCCCTTGCCAGCCAGCGCAATGTCCTTGCCTACACGATCAGCAAACACGGACTCATCGGACTGACACGTTCGATGGCGATGGATTTTGCGGGCGATAACATACGCGTCAATGCGGTGTGTCCTGGCACGGTTGATACACCGATGTTGAAAGCGGCGGCTGCACTTGATCCGAACCCTCAATCCGTCTACGACGCGTGCCGGGCCATGCATCCGATCGGCCGTATCGCTCAGCCGGAGGAGATCGCCGAAGTCGTGGTCTTTCTTGCTCACGAAAGCTCGTCATTCGTTACCGGAGCTGTCTGGACCGTGGACGGCGGACTATTGACACAGATCGGCGGTGCGCCGCATACCGCTTGAATTTGGTTTTTCTATCTTTAGATTTATGAGTCAAACAGCTGCACAGGATACGGAGCAATCGGCGGCACACTACGATCCGCCGCCTGCATTAGACGCCGCGATAGCCGCGGTCCCGCTCGTCGAGGCATCAAAAATGCCCAGACGAATTGGTTATCTGACCAATTACAGTTTTCATATCTGGTATCAGATCGTTATCGAGGTGATGACTCGGCGCGCTTCGCAGTACGACATTGAGATCGACATTGCGGATGCCGGGCTCTCGGTCGAGAATCAGATCGCACAGGCCCGTGCGATCGTCGACAAGGTCGACGCCATTGTTTTGACCCCGGCAAATACCGCAGGTCTCGAGGAGGTCCTGCAGATCGCTGCCGCAGCCGGAAAACCCGTCGTGGTTGAGGCCAATCCCGTAAAAGGAATGAGGACGCTCGTCGCAATATGTGACTACGACGCCGGCTTTGACCTTGGCGTCTGGATTGGCAAGAACGTGGTCAGATCAAATGGCGAGCCGTTACGCATCCTGGACGTCGGATTGCCTTGGCTGCGGCCATGTTTGCTTCGAAGTGAGGGATTTTTTGACGGGGTCCGCAGCGTACAGGCCGATGCCTTCGTCGTGGCTTCGATCGACGGCGAAGCGACCCCGGCCATTGCTCGCCGGATCGCACGTCAAACCCTGGCTGAGACAGGCGAGGTTGACGTCATTTTCGCCATGGACGACGAGACGGCACAAGGCGCCTTTCAGGGCTTCACTGACGCAGGTTTTAACCCGTCCGCGGTATCCGTCGCCGGCTTTGGACTCTCAGGTGTGCATGAAAAAGATTGGATGATGAGGCGTGAGGCATTGAAGGTAAGTGCGGCTATGTTTCCCGAATACGTTGGACTCCGCTGCGCGGACGGCGTAGTTAAGCTTTTTGACGGCCAGGCCGTGCCACTCAGGGACGTAATTCCCACCTTGCCGATGACCGCCGAAATACTGGAACGATATTATCCGCGAAGGGACGGTATATGGACACCGGATTTCGAGGCCATAAAAAGCATACCGGTAGCGAGCGAATGTACAAGAGTATGACTGGAAGTTTTTGGAAGACGATTTTGGAGGAACTGATGAAAATTCACGTAAACTTGAAGTTGAAACGGGCTTTTTTTGTTACCGCCCTTGGCTTTGTCATAGCACTAACGGGGTTAGGTCAATCCAACACGGGAACCATAACCGGCCTCGTAATGGACCAAAATGGGGCCGCGGTCGTAAATGCTACTGTAAAGGTGACGAACGTCGGAACAAACGCGTCGAAAACCGTTGTCACCGACAGCGACGGCCGTTATGAGATTGCTTCGCTCGAAACCGGACTTTATAAGGTCACCGCTACGGCTTCGGGTTTCCAGGAACGGACCATCAGCGATGCAAGGCTCGGCGTGGGTGACAAACTCCGCGTCGACGTTCCGATGGCCGTAACCGGCGTTAGTGCCACTGTGACTGTTGCCGACCAGACGCCAACCGATACCGAGACGTCCGTAGTCGGAGATAGGATAACGTCGGAGCGAGTGACAGACAGCCCGGTAAACGGACGTGATTTCACGGGTCTACTGGCTACGGTGCCCGGATCCGTGCAAACGACCAATCAGTTCCAAACGAGCATAAACGGCATCGCCTCGACATTTGGCGGGACCAGCGTTCTTGTCGATGGCATCGATGCGGGCCGCATTGATCTCAACGGTACGTCGAATGTTTTGGGGCGTATCGAGTCACGCATAAATCGTGTCAGCATGGACAGCGTTCAGGAGGTGCAGGTCCTCGAACAAAGTTATTCTGCACAATACGGTGACGCCCTTTCGGCGATCATTAATCCGATTACGAAATCCGGTACTAACACGTTGCATGGAAGCGTTTTTGATTACTTTCGCAACCAAAATTTGGACGCGAATGATTTTTTCAACAATGCACACGGTTTTCCGCGTTCAAAGTTTTCATTAAATCAGTTCGGCGGTAACGTGAGCGGCCCGATCAAGACGGACAAGGTCTTCTTCTTTGCTAATTACGAAGGCGTTCGTCAAACTCGCGGACAGCTCTTCACGGCCCTCACGCCGACCACGGCATTTCGTAACGGTATGGAGGCAAGGATCCGTCCGGTCGTCTCCACATTGCCATTACCAACTACGGCATTCATAAACCCGACAACTCACACGGTCGATCCGGATGTCGGCATTTTCTCGATCCAGAAGAACGGAACCTTGCGAGAGAATACCGGCTCGGTAAAATTGGATTGGAAGCAGTCGGAGAAGAGCCAATTTTCCGCCCGCTATAATCTGAACGATTCAAAGACCGTCACGCCGTATGGCGTAGGCACGGACCAGAATGCGCCGGGAACGCTACGGGTACAGTTATTCAAGTTATCGCACAATTACGCGTTCTCAGGGAACATGGTGAATGAGGCCGCTTTTGGGATCAATAATAACAGCACGAACGTCGGTGCAGGTCCGTCGACCCTACCGCTGTTTAGCTTTATATTCTTCGACCAGGCGCTTGCCGCGCCCGGCCCCGCGCAGTTTGATCAGATTCGTTCGGGCAATGTGTACCAGTTCCTGGACACCCTGACGTGGATAAACGGCAATCACGCGCTTAAGTTTGGCACTGACATTCGCCTTAACCGGCGCGCGGCCGAATCTCTTACTCAAGAAACCCTGACGTTTTTCAGCCTTAGCGATTTTAAGTCCAATTCGCCATTCTTTGTCTCTAAGGGCGGCAATCCGAAGCTCAATTACGCAAATGAGAATTTCGCGTTCTTCGCTCAGGACGATTGGAAAGCGATGCCTCGCCTTACCTTCAATCTCGGGCTGCGGTATGACGTCAGTACCGTCAGCCGTGAAAAGAATGGGTTGCTGCAAAACTTTGATCTGGCGACGAGAGCGTTTAGCCCGGTCGGACAAAAGATCCAGAACGCGGACAAAAACAATTTTGGGCCGAGGTTTGGTTTTGCCTTTGATGTATTTGGTGACCGCAAAACCGTTGTCCGAGGGGGTTATGGCATCTTCTATAATCGCGAGTTGCCGGCAAGCTTCGGGTCCCCGCAAGCGAATACATTCCCGACGAAGTCGGCCAATATATTTGATGTTTTCTTTTGCCCGAACCCGATACCTGTTTGGGGATATCCGGTCCAGCCCTCGGCTTATAATTGTGCCGTTTCCAATGCATTTAGCATTGAAAGAAATATGAAGACGGCATCGGCTCAACAGTGGTCATTCAATATTCAGCGGGATCTCGGGTTTGGCGTTTTGCAGGTAGGGTATGTGGGTAATCATGTTACCCATATCTTGACTGATGGTGTGGTTTCGCCGATCAATGTCAATCGCAGCGATCCGATCACAGGAGCAAGACCGATCGCCGGTTTCGGCGACATCTATGCGGTTGGGGGTTATCCATCGTCAAGCTATAATTCGCTTCAGGTAAATCTCAAGAGAAATCTGTCGCACGGGATTCACTACAACCTCAATTACACGTGGGGACACGAGATCGACGACATTGTAGGTTTCTTTAAGGACTACCAGAATGAGAATAATGCCCGGTTAGAAAGGGCGAGTGGCGACACTGACATCCGTCACAACTTCACGGCCGATGCAAGCTATGACATTCCCTCGGCTCGGAGGTTGTTTGGCGACGGTGTACCGCGATGGATCGGCGACGGTTGGCAGCTTAGTACTATCACTCAGATCAGGACTGGATTCCCCGTCAATGTGACCCGTCAGGGCGGCACCTTTGGCGGATTTTCATTCCGGCCGAACATCGTTCCCGGTGTCTCTACCCGTTGCGTAAACTATCATTTGCCCGATTGCCAATTCAATGTAGCGGCGTTCACAGATCCGGGATCCGGCATTTTTGGCAATGCCGGCCGCAATATATTACGCGGACCGGGTTTTGCCCAGGTTGATCTGTCGATACTCAAAAACACGCGGCTTACCGAACGAGCATCTTTGCAGCTGCGCGTGGATATATTCAATTTGTTCAACAAGACGAATTTCGCCGATCCGTCCGGCGGCCTTGTCCGCGGTGACAACAACTCGTTGCTGCCGACGGCGTTTTTCGGACAAAGCATCTCAACGGTCGGCAATCAGCTTGGCGGCTTGTTGGGCTCGGGCGGCCCGCGACAGATCCAGCTGTCGGCGAGGATCAACTTTTAGACCTTAAGTCCGAAATACTTGATAAAGAGGAGGCATGGGGAAAGGATGACGTTTGCGGAAATGTACAAAATTATTGTTATTGCCGCGCTCAGCTTCATCCTTCCCCTCGATGCGTTTTCACAGCAAAAACTGCCGTCGAGCACCATCCGGACTGTGTATGTTACCCCGACATCGCATTATGATCTCGGCTTTGTCGATGCTCCTGAGGCAGTACGGGAGCGCGCCGCTCGACACATAGACGAGGTGATCAGGGTCGCGGAGCATGACCCGGAATTTCGATGGACGATAGAGAGTGTTTGGCAGGTGGACGAATGGCTCAAACGCCAAAAGAAGCCCACCTCCGTGCTTCCGAGCGATAAACAAAATATAGAACGTCTTCTAAGATTGATCCGTTCAGGCCAGGTCGAGCTCTCGACTTCGTGGGGCAGCATGCACACCGATTTTATGGGTGCGGAGGAGCTCAACCGTCTTTGCTACGATTTTGCAACCCTAAAGCGAAGCTACGGCATCGATTCGCAGCTCGCCATGATGGACGACGTCCCGGGCCACCCGACCTCGATCCCATCGGTTCTCGCCGGCAGCGGCACCCGGTATCTCGTGACGGGGGCAAACACATTTATAGGTGTCGCGACCTCACTTGCACCCGGGAAGGTACCGTTCTACTGGGAATCACCGGATGGCAGCAAGGTTTTGACGTGGATCAGCCAGGGCAGCCGTGGCGGGTATGTCGAGGGAATGACTGATTTCTACCTCGACCCATATTCGCTCGATCCTTATACAGACAAGAGGCCGTTCGATATGTTCAACCCGACACTGGCGGGAAAGAAGACGGACCTCGATGTAATGGAGATCGGCATCACCGAACTCCTTAACCGATATAATGCGGCGGGCTATAAATACGATGCCGTGATGGCAATGTATGCTCATGATTTTGTCGAGCCGACAAACGTCGCAAATCTCGAACGGGCAGTTCGCTTGTGGAACAGCAAACATAACGAAGTTAAGTTAAAGATCGCCACACCAACCCAATTCCTTAAGTACATCGAAGCCAAGTACGGTTCTCAGATCCCGACATATCGGGGCGAGTGGTCAGGTCTCTGGTCCGAGGCCAAGACCCAGTCACCGCGCGTTAGTGCTCTTGCTCGCTACGTTCATGACCACGCGCCCGCGGCCGAATCACTTTGGAGCGCGATCGCCATGACCCGGCAAATACCTGCGCCGGTCGGGAATTTTGCTTCGCTTTATGAGCTGATGTTCACGTATGACGAGCACAGCGGAGCCGGCAATAATGGATGGCCGCAGTTAAATAGCAGCCGTCCGCTCGAGGAGCAGAACCGAGAATATGTGCATTTCATGACCTCGGCCCGAGATGAGGTGAATACACTGCTGAACAAGGGGATGCAACTGCTTGCTCAGCCGACCCGCTTTGATGATATTGGGTCCGCCAGTAAAGCTAATTTGCGCAATGTTTTGGTGTTCAACCCTCTTTCGTGGCGGCGCAGCGATGTGGTCACTCTCAAACCGCCGGAAGCAAATAGCAGGATCGTTGCAATTCGCGACCTTTCGACCGGAACACCCGTTGGTTTCGACATAGATGAAAACGGTGCGGCGGTCTTTATTGCCCGTGACGTACCTCCGGTCGGATATGCGGATTTCGAGATAGTTACGCTTCCCGGCAAAGCCGCAAGTACACTGAAGCCGGTCATTGGACGCACGGTCCAAACCAAGGATTTCCAGATCGAAATTGAGCCCAACGGCACCGTCAAGAGCATTCGAGATCTTCGGGCAAACCGTGAACTCGTCAATGACAGAGGCGCTCTTTCGTTTAACCAACTGCTACGGGTTGAAGGCAGCGATGCGTCGAAAGTGATTTATCCGGTTACGGCTCAAATATCAGTGAAGCGGGGCCTTGGCATGACACGCATCGAGGTCCGCCGGATGCGATCGGTCTTCCCAGTGACTGACCTGACCCTTTACGATGGCCTCGGACGTGTCGAGATACACAATGAGCTCGACCCCAACCAAATGCCGTTTGTCGGCGGCAACGGCAATTGGAACGATTCGTATTACTTTGCATTCCCTATGGATCTGTCAACCTCTGGTTTAAAGGTGATGCGGGGTGGCCAGAAATGGTTTGACCGGCTGCCGGATGATTACCTTCCTGACGCGCGTCACGATGCCGTGACAACCCAGCACATGGTCGCGATGACGGACGGCGTTCACTCGGAGCTTCTCGCCCATCGCCAGGCATTTCATTGGGTCTACCCAGGCTTTGTAGCCACAACGGTACTACCCAAGGGAGCACCAAAGCAGCTGCCGCCGATGTTTACGGGGAAATTCCCGCTTCCTGAGGCGACCATCTATTCGAGGACTGTACGCACCAGCAATCAGGCGGACACCCACGACCTCGGGGTTCTGAACATGTCGAGCGTCGAACCCGGGCTCGACGGAAATTACGTATACGATTACGCACTCGCCGGCGAAGGCATATTCGATCCCGTTTCGGCATGGCATCTGGGATCCGAATTTAATGTGCCGCTGCTGGCCGAATATACGTCGGCGGCTGCGGCACCGGCTAAACGCAGTTTCTTTAGCGTCGATCAGCCCAATGTCGAGATCGTGACCGTTAAGCCTTTCGCTGATACCGTTATCCGGGGCGAGGTGAGTGCCGCACCGCTTGATTCGCAGCCGACACGTATATTTGTCATGAGATTACAGGAATTTGCCGGCCGAGCGACAACGGTGCATATCTCGCTGCCGGTTAAGGTCCGCTCCGCGTCGCTCGTATCGCTAACCGAGGACAAGGAGCTTCGACCGCTGACCGAGACAGAACCGATAACCTTATCATTAGGCCCGTATCAAACGGCGACCGTGAAGTTCGAGATCCAATAGCGATGCTTGTTGCAGCCAGTTATGTCCAAGGTTAAACGCAGAGATTTTTTGAAGACGATCTCAGTTGCGGCAGCCGCCCCTTTGTTAGCCAAACAGGTGGCGTATGCCGAAGACCCTATCGCGTCGTTACGGGGCCTCGCCGAAACCTCGCTGCCTGATGTGCCGACAGTCGAATCAATGCGCTCGGTCGTCATGACACATAAATTCGGCGACCTTTTTGCACCGCCCGGACTCACGAACCAGTGGGGATGCATACAGGCCGCGATGGATGTGGTCGCTATCAGGAGCATCGCCTTTCCGCCCTATGCTCAGGGCGAGATGAACGTCGCCCCGCTGGGTTCTGGGGGTGAGCTTTTGACCGGCGTTCTTTATATCGACGATGAATATTTTGCCTCGACCAAAACGCCGATCGAGTTTGTTTGGCGGCCTGACCGGATCGAGCGCCGCACAACCTTTAAAGGGCTCGAGATATCGAGCATTGCCATCGTGCCATTCCGTTCTATGACGGGTGCGGTCAAGGTCACTGTTAAGAACACTACCTTGAGCCGGCGAAAGACTGAGATCAAGCTCGCCATCAACGGTGGCTCGACAAAATCGGTCGCGCCGTGGAACGCCGCCTACTCGCCCGGTGAATACGATAACGTCCGCAGTGTCGATCACGGTCGCGGCGCCGTCCTTTGCAAGTCTGTTCGGACCGAAGCGATGGTATTGCAAGGCGCCTATCCCAAGCCGGACCGTTTATTGCCTTCGTGGATCGTATATGAAATGGATCTTCAGCCGAACCAGGAACGTTCCTTCACGTTCGTGAATGCTCTGGGTCCAGATCAGAAAACTGTCGAAACAGCGTTTGACGCGGTCATCAATAAGTTCGATGAGGTCCGGAAGGTAACCACCGAGGAATGGAACGCGGAACTTGAAGCTGTCTTTACGCCTAATAACAAGCGATATTCCGGTCATCTCCCGATCCTCGCAACGACGGACGAAGCGGTAAAACGTCTCTATCATTCGGCGGTCATGTCCGCGGTTTATTTCAAACGAACGACACCTGGTTCGGTATACGGAACCACATACGTGACACTGATGCCGCGTTACTGGGAGACGACGACTTTCCTCTGGGACATCAGCTTGAGTGCGATGTTGCTGTCGATGCTTGATCCGGTTGTGTTGCGTCGCATGATGGAAACGTGGATGACGCTTGACGTTTACAAACATTTTGGCACTGAGTATCTGACCGGTGACGGCGTCGGTCCGTGGTATTCGGTAAACGACTATGCGATGTCCCGGATGGCGAGGGAATACCTGAGATGGACGGGCGATAAGGCATGGCTCGACAAAAATGTGGGCGGGAAGACAGTTTTTGACCGCCTGATCGAATATGCGGAACATTGGCGCGTTCTCGACACGAATAAACATGGCCTGGCCGATTACGGCGGCGTCTCAAATTTGCTTGAGGCTGTGTCGAGCTATGTTCATGAGGTGGCAGGGCTGAACGCGGCTAACGTCTTTAACCTGCGGTTTGCATCGGAACTCCTCGATCACAAGGGTCAAAAGGAAAAGGCGGCGGCATTTCGTCGCGAGGCCGTCGAACTCGGAACACGCGTCAACCAGTTGTACGTTGATGGAAAGGGTATTTGGAGATGTAAGCTACCCGATGGGAGCTTCAACGAGGTCCACCATTGTTATGATTTCGGTACGACCCTGATCACTATCGGCGATCTGATGACGCAAAAACAAAAGAATGAGATGGTTGCATTCTTTAAGCGAGAGCTCCAGACACCGACGTGGATGCGGGCCCTTTCCACGCATGATCTTGACGTCACCTTTAGCATCAGACCCGACCATCAGTGGACGGGAGCTTATACCGCGTGGCCGGCTCTCGCCCTAAGCGGGCTCTTTGCAGCCGGTGCCGTAGACACAGCCTACAGCTGGATCGAGGGACTCGCGAAGACGACACAGCAGGGCCCTCTCGCCCAAGCCCACTTTACAGAGACGTTTGTTTCTCCTGAATCTAATGGGGGTGCCACTAAATCGACCTCCGATCAGCCATATATCAATGATTGGGCATGTGTGTCGGGTTGCAATTATCTTGAGCCGGTCGTCGATAGGATCTTCGGTATAAACGCGGGGCTGTTCGATGGGATCACGGCCAAACCAAACTTTGCTAAGTTCGATGCAGCGGCCCAGCTTCGAAATATCAATTATCAGGGCCGAAACTACACTGCTGGCAAGAATGGCATCACACCCGCATAGAGCCATGAAACATATCTTCACGGCGTTTTTCGCGCTTGTTCTGCTGATAATGGGCACATATTCAGGCGCGGGCCAAGGGGGCGCGGAAGCATGGATGAACGAGGCAGGTGCACGATATTGGGTGCAGCCCGATATTGTCTATGGCACTGCAAACAACACACCCCTTAAGCTTGATGTATGGTATCAGAATGAAGTAAAAACCCCGCAGCCAACTCTCGTATATATCCATGGCGGCGGATGGATATTTGGCAGCAAGGAAACGAGTGTGCTGCAGTTTTTGCCGTATCTCGCAAAAGGCTGGCGTGTTGTAAATGTCGAATATCGGATGGCGAGCAACTCGCTTGCGCCGGCTGCCGTCGAGGACTGCAGGTGTGCTCTTCGCTGGGTTTTTCGCAATGCCAAACAGTGGAATTTTGATACGTCAAAGATCGTACTGACAGGTCATTCGGCGGGCGGACATCTTGCTCTCATTACGGGGATGCTGCCCGAAAGGACGTCGCTCGATAATAGTTGTTATGGTGATGAAAAGCTGAACATTGCCGCGATCGTCAACTGGTATGGGATCACGGATATTAAAGATCTGATGCAGGGCCCAAACCTGAAGAATTACGCGGTCATGTGGATGGGGAGCCAGGAAAATGCGGCGGAGATCGCAATGCGTGTGTCGCCTTTGTCCTACGTACGGGCTGGTTTACCGCCGATCATATCCATCCACGGCGATAAGGATGATGTCGTTCCATACACTCAAGCCGTGAGACTGCATGCCGCTCTCGATAAGGTAGGGGTTAAAAACAAACTCGTGACTATTAAAGGCGGCGGCCACGGCCAGTTCGCTCGCGATGATTATATACGGAGCTTTGAGCAGGTTTGGAAATTCTTAAAAGACAACAAGATCTCGGAATAGCGGACGAGGGTATAGTACTAGTTCATGAAGATAATCGATATTAAGGCCACGACCGTTACTGTTCCTTTAGAGGCGCCGTTACGACACGCCGCAGGCTGTCACTGGGGCAGATTCGTACAGATCGGAAGAGCACACGTCTGAACTCCAGTCACGCCAATATCTCGTATGCCG
>OCZT010000437.1_pt1 | contig 40992 bp, 42 predicted proteins | sample 1539031 | NCBI WGS metagenome assembly OCZT01 (sample SAMEA3539308, study PRJEB22396) | soil metagenome | biome: tundra; feature: field; material: soil | place: USA | collected 2010-05 | depth 0.15 m
CGACGCTCTTCCGATCTGTGGCCCCGGACGGCAGCGGTGTCGGCACCGGGGTCGGCGTGGCCGGCGGACGGGCCGGTGCCGTCGGGCAGTTGGCCAGGGCGGGGTTGAAGGGCGTCGGGGACGCGGTGGCGGACGGGCTTGCGCTCGGGCTCGGCGTGGCGGTGGGGCTCGGCGTCGCCGTCGGCGAGGGCGAGGGGGTGACCACGTAGGGCGTGTACGTCGGGCACGGCGGCAGCGGCTGCACCGGCGGCTGGTGGGAACCGGAGACCACCAGCGAGATGGCCACGGCGACGGCCCCGATGGCCACGGTGAGCACGAAGGTGATCGCCCCCCACTCGCGGCGGAACAGGCTCATGCCGTGACGGCCTCGAGCGCTTCGCGCAGCGCCCGCCCGAGGGTGGGATGGTCGAGGGCGAGCAGCGCGTTGGTGGCCAGCCAGCCAGCCAGTGTGCCCACGTCGAGCAGCTCGCCGGTGAACTCGACGCCGTGCACGGGACCGTCGGTGAGCAGCGCGCCGATGCCGTCGGTCAGCTGGATCTCTCCCCCTGCGCCCGGGGCGGTGGCGCGGAGCGCGTTGAAGATCGTGGGGGTGAGCACGTACCGGCCCATGATGGCCAGGTCGCTGGCGGCCTCGTCCGGTGCGGGCTTCTCGACCACCGCCGTGACGCGGTGCACCCGGCCATGCGACTCCGCGACGGTGGCGCAGCCGTAGCGGGAGATCTGGTCGCGGGGCACGCGCTTCAGCGCAAGGATCGGGGTGCGGTACTCCGCGAAGGCGTCGGCCAGCTGGCGGAGAACAGGCACGCTGCCATGCGAGAGGTCATCGGGGAGCATGCACATGAACGGATGGTCGCCGACCGCCTCGGCGGCGCAGAGCACGGCGTGGCCGAGGCCGAGCGGCTCGTCCTGGCGCACCCAGGTGAAGCCGGCGAGATGGTCGCTGGCGCGGACGGCCTCGAGCTCCTCCAGCTTGCCGCGCTGCTCGAGCAGCCGCTCCAGCGCGGGCTGGGCCGTGAAGTGCGCCTGGATCAGTTCCTTGCCGTCGCTGATGACCACCACCATCTCCCGGGCACCCGCGGCCACCGCCTCCTCGACGCCCCACTGGATGACGGGACGGTCGAGCACGGGAAGCAACTCCTTGGGGAGAGCCTTGGTGGCGGGGAGAAAGCGCGTCCCCAGCCCAGCGGCCGGGATCACGCAATGGCGGAGATCCACGGCGGCGCATTGTCGCCTCTGGGCGCCTCCGCGTGCGTCCTCGGGGCGCGCGGACAGTCGCCCACTACACTGGCGCCTGCTCCGAAATGTCCTGAACAATCTCCCTGGAGGCACCGTGGCAGAGGCGAAATCGGTGGCTCTCGCCGTGACCGCGGCGCTGGCCACGGCCCTCGAGCGGGCAATTGCCGCCGGCGCCATCCCCGCCCCGGCGACCGCGCCCGAGATCGTGGTGGAGAAACCGCGGGATGCGGCTCACGGCGACGCGGCGACCAACCTGGCGATGCGCCTGGCGAAGACCGCGGTCGGGCCGGATGGGGCGGCCGGGCCACCGCCGCGACAGATCGCGGAGGCACTGCTCCAGCACCTCGACATCGGCGGGCTCATCGACTCCGCCGATGTGGCCGGGCCCGGCTTCCTCAACCTCCGGCTGCGGACGTCATGGGTCGTCGCCCAGCTCGCGGAGATCATCGAGGCGGGCGATCGCTGGGGCGACGTTGGCCTGGGCACCGGACGATCGATGCTGCTCGAGTTCGTCAGCGCCAACCCCACCGGCCCGCTGACGCTGGGAGCAACCCGTGGCGCCGCTGTTGGCGGGGCTCTGGCCAACGTGCTCGCGGCCGCGGGATACGGGGTGAAGACCGAGTACTACGTGAACGACGCGGGCAGCCGGATGCGCACCTTCTACGAGAACTGCGCGTGGTATTACCGGCGGCTGTGCGGCGTCGACGCCGCTCCTCCGGACGAGCCCTACCCGGCCGCTGAACACGCCGCCGAGCTGCTCCACGCCGAGCACAGGGACGGCCTGCGCGAGGAGCCGACGGATGTCCTCGGCGGCCACGGGATCCGCGCCCAGCTGGCCGAGATCCGCCAGGACGTCGAGCGGCTGGGAATCCATTTCGACAGCTGGTTCTCTGAGCAGTCGCTCTTCGACAGCGGTGCGGTCGACCGGATGCTCGAGCGCCTGCGCGAGGCCGGGCTGGTGGTTGAACGCGATGGCGCGGTGTGGTTCGCGGCAACGCAGCTCGGCAACGACAAGGACGAGGTGCTGATCCGCTCCAACGGCATGCCGACGTACTTCACAACCGACATCGCCTATCACCTCGACAAGTTGGAGCGGCGCTCATTCGACTGGGCCATCGATGTCGTCGGGGCGGATCACCAGGGGCACCTGCCGCGCATGTTCGCCGCGCTGCGCGCGCTCGGACTCGATGACGCGCGGCTGAGCCTCGTCGTCACCCAGCTGATCACCGTCGGCGGCGCCAAGATGAAGAAGGCCGCCGGGCACTACGTCACGCTAGCCGACATCCTCGACCAGGTGGGTGGTGACGCCATCAGGTTCTTCCTGATCAGCCGCAGCTCGAACTCCACCATCGACTTCGACCTCGACCTGGCGGTCAAGGCCGGCAACGAGAACCCGGTGTTCTACGTCCAGATGGCCCACGCGCGCTGTGCGGGGGTGTTCCGGCAGGCGGAGGCTGAGGGGATCACGCCCGGTGACCCCGACCTGTCACTCCTGGGCGCCGACGAGTCGCCGATGATCCAGCTGCTGCTCGAGCTTCCCGACGTGGTGAGCGGGATCGCGCGCGATCTCGAACCGCACCGGCTGGCGTTCTACGCCCAATCGGTGGCCGCGGCCTGGCATCGCTACTACCACGACCATCGGATCGTCGACGCTGCCGACCCGGCGCTGAGCGCTGCCCGTCTGCACCTCGCGGCGGCCGTGCGGGTGACACTGCGGCAAACCCTGCGGCTGATGGGCATGTCGGCGCCGGACCGGCTGTGAGCGCCGAAGCGCCCGTTGGTGCGGCCTATACTTCGACCCCCGCCCCGTTCGTCTAGAGGCCCAGGACACCGCCCTCTCAAGGCGGAGATCATCGGTTCGAATCCGATACGGGGTACCAGCTTTTTAGCGGTTTCGAGGCCCATTTGTTGCCCATTTGTTGCCCGCGCTGGGCGATACTGGGTGGCATGACGCGACACGACACGGTACTTGGGGCATGAGCCGCATCCATCGGCGCTCGCCGGGGACGTGGGAAGTCGTCGTTGAAAGCGGCCGCGACCCAAAGACAGGCCAGCGACAGCGACGCACCTTTACCGTGCGTGGCACCAAGAAGGACGCAGAGCGCGAAGCCGCCGCCCATGTCAGCGCGGTGGCGGGCGGAACCTACGTCGACCCCAGCAAAGAAACGGTGGGCGAGTTCCTGTATCGATGGCTGCGAGACTACGTCGAGCCATCGCTCGCGCTGCGCACCCGCCTCCGCTACCGCGAGATCGTCGAAGGGGATCTCATTCCGCACCTCGGCAACATCGCGATGCAACGCCTGAAGCCAACCCACATCCTCGCCGCCGAGCAAGCTCTGCGAAACGTCGGCAACCGGAAGACCGGAGCCCCGCTGGCGCCGGCAACGGTGAGAAAGATTCACAATGTGCTGCACCGGGCCCTCCGCCATGCAGTGCAATGGCAGGCAATCCCGGTCAACCCGGTGGACGCCGTCGACCGCCCTACAATCCCGGCCTCGACTCCCCGCACGCTCAACCCCGACGAGGCAAGAGCGCTGCTCGCCGCGCTTGAAAACCAAAGGTTTGGCCTGCCGCTGCGCAGCGCCCTTCTCTGCGGCCTCCGCCTCAGCGAACTTCTCGGGTTGCGATGGGCGGACATCGATTGGGCCAATAGCCGCCTGGTGGTGCTGCAGACCCTCGACTCGCGCCACGACGGTGTCGTCCGATTCAAGGCGACGAAAACGCACCGATCAGCCCGGCCGGTATCGGTACCGCCACAGCTACTTGACGCTCTCCAGGCGCATCGGAAGAATCAGGCCCGGCGTTGTCGCGACGCCGGCGACCTATGGAACGATCTCGACCTGGTTTTCGCAACTGACGATGGACTGCCCTTGACCGCGGGGTGGCTGCGGAAATCGTTCTACCGGCTCCTTGACGACTCCCACCTGCCCAGAATCCCGCTCCACGGTCTGCGGCACACGATGGCTACGCTCATGCTGGCAGCGGGCGAGCACCCAAAGGTCGTGAGCGAGCGCCTGGGCCACAGCAACCCGAGCTTCACGTTGACGGTCTACGCCCATGTGATGCCGGCCATGCACGAAAGCGCATCTACACGGCTTGAGGAAACGCTCGCACTCCCGCGGTCAGCAAGCCTGGCCGGGCTCGAAGTCGTCGCGGCCACGGACGGCCGTGTGACCAGTGGCCCTCCGGGGAGTGAGCGGGGTCTCCACCGAATCGAGGAGCACAGTCTGGTCATTTACTTGCAGCAGCCGAAGAGCACCGAGATATCTTGACTGCGCTGAGTGAAGGAAGGAGGTCCCGTCTACGGCAGCTTGTTACTCGCCGCTTGCAGCATACACGAGGTGTCTGGGCAGGTCGCCGGGAAGGCGGGGAATCAGGCGGACGCCTCGGGAGCGATTGGTGATCTCCTCACCCGGCATCCTTCCGGACTCCGCCAGCGTCGTAATCGTTGGTGGCGGCGTTATCGGCGTGAGCGCTGCATTCCACATGGCCGAGGCGGGAGTGCACGACGTTGTCCTGATCGAGCGGGGGGAGCTTGGTTCCGGCTCGACTAGCCGCGCCGCCGGCGGCGTGCGGGCACAGTTCTCCGATCCCATCAACATCGCGCTTGCCAAGCGAAGCCTGGACGCCTACGTCGACTTTGCGCGTCGGCCTGGTGCGGATATCGGGCTTCGCCAAGTGGGCTATCTGTTTCTGTTGACGACTGAACAAGACGTTGCGATGTTCTCTCGCAACATTCGTCTCCAGAACCAGTTAGGCGTTCCAAGTCGCCTGCTATCGGCCGAAGAGGCTCACCGATTGTGCCCCCTCGTCGACGTGTCGGACGTGGTCGCCGCGGCGTACTCGCCAGATGACGGGCACGCAACCCCCGAAGCTGTCGTCGACGGATATGCTCGCGGAGCGCGCGACCACGGGGCGAAGCTTATCACTGGCTCATCCATCGTCAGTATCGATGTCCGCGGAGGTGAAATCGTCGCCGTGAGAACCACCCACGGCGTGATTCGCACGGGGACTGTCATCTGCGCGGCAGGAGCTTGGTCCCGAGCGGTGGGAGACATGGTGGGTGTCGAACTGGACGTCACGCCAATGCGCCGCCAACTAATCTTCACCGGACCGGTAGAGGACATGCCTGACCGCCTGCCGATGACCATTGATTTTTCTACTGGTCTGTACTTTCATCAAGAGGGCCCTGGCCTACTCATTGGCATGTCCGATCCGAACGCGCCTCCAGGGTTCGCAACCGCGTACGACGATGGCTGGGTTCCCATGATCGCAGAGGCCATCGCGAATCGTGCTCCCCGCCTCTTGTCTGCCGGCGTTCGCAGCGGCTGGGCTGGACTGTACGAAATGACGCCGGACCACAACGCCCTAATCGGCGAGGCAGAGTCCCCGTCACGGTTCCTGTATGCGACCGGCTTCTCTGGACACGGGTTCCTGCAAGCACCGGCAGTTGGCGAGGTCTTGCGGGATCTCTATCTGCGAAGACACCCCCTTGTCGATGTTGCCGGTCTGTCTGCTCGCCGCTACTCCGAGGACACCGCACGCGTCGAGCTAAGCATCATATGAGCATGCAAGAACCATCCCAAATACTCGTGCTGCTGCGCGCCCCGAAGGTACTCCCGAGTGGACGTGCTGAGGGTAAACTGGTTGTCGTGATTTGTGGGCGTGCACTCGCATCTCACTGGCAGCGGTGGCACCCCCCTGCCGACGCCGGGCATGTGCGCCAATGGCTGCTTCCACGCCTCGCGGTGTTGACAGCCCCTCTACCGACAGCGCCCGTTTTCGCCATGGCAGGATGACTCGGGCATGGACCTGTTGCTACTGCGAGCTGCGGATGTTTCGGCTCTACTGGATCTAGACCAACTCGTAGACCTGTTGGCTGATGCCTTCATCGAGCTCAGCGCCGGGCGGACTTCTGTGCCGCCACGTATCGCCGCGTATACGCCCAACGGACAGCTCCTCACAATGCCTGGGTACGTTCCTGGTATCGGCCTTGAAACCAAGCTCGTGTCGGTCTTCCCAGACAACACCGAACTTGGACTTCCGACCCACCAAGCTGTCATCATCGTCTTCGATGAGGCGACCGGTTCTCCGGTCGCGTTAATTGATGGCACGGTGATTACCGCCGCCCGCACCGCTGCCTCGTCGGCCCTGTCGGTGCGTCTTCTGCGCCGCGGCGACGCCAGCGTGCTCGCCATCCTCGGCGCCGGTGTGCAGGGGCAAGCCCATCTCCAAGCGGTCGACCGAATCTTCGGGCCTACAGAGATTCGGATCGCGTCACGCAATTCGCAACACGCGCGGGTCGCCGCTCAGAAGCACGGCCGGGCCAGCGTCGTACCGACCTTCGAGGAGGCAGTACGCGGGGCTGACGTCATCTGCTGTTGTACCGATTCAGGAACGCCGATCCTGCGCCATGATTGGCTTCGGCCAGGGGCCCATATCACGTCGGTAGGTGCATCGCAACGGGGTCCTGAAATCGACAGCCACTCCGTCGAGGCGGCAAGCTTGTTCGTTGAATCACGTGTCGCGCTGCAGCCCTACCCAGCGGGCTGCCACGAGCTGCAAGGGATCGAGCCGCGCAGAGCAACGGAACTTGGAGAGGTGCTCGCCGGCACTAGGCCAGGTCGATCCGGAGACGACGAGCTGACGCTCTACAAGTCCATGGGCCATGCGATCGGGGATGCTGTGGCTGCCACTCTCGTCCTGCGAGCAGCGCGAGATTGTGGTGCAGGGACGCTCATCTCTGTTTGACCGCCTTCACGGGGGCGAGTCTCCACAAAACCACAGGCGATTCACTTCCGACAGGCTCGGTGCGGACCCAAGTCCCCCTGAAATGCTCCGTGTCGGAGAGGGGCTCTCGGAGACGACCGCCGATGTGATCGAGCCAGTCTGGACCTGTCTTAGGCTCACGTCAGCGCAACGGCTGGCGACCACGGGGCCCTCTGGCCGCCGACGTCATAGCCGAGCAGATCCAGGCAGGAGTGCTGCGGATCATGCCCACGCGATCGTGGTCAGCCTTCGCAACGCCGGAAACACCACCTGCTAACACCGAGCGAGCTGCAGCTTCGGCGTCGAGCGGATCGGACTTGCCATCTGCACGCCGCGCCCGACGGTCGGGCCGGTTGATATCGTCCTCGTCTAACGTGGATGAGGCGCCTGCACAGGGGAGGGCGGACAGTACTGAGATGAGCCGACGTCGGCCCGCTCCTCACCGCGATTGCGCTATGTTGCGCGATAGGGCGACAGCCGAGGGGAATCTGCCGGGCGCCCGTGGGAGGTTCTTGTGACCGACATCGAATCCGCTCGTCCGGTCAGTCCCGCGTACCTAGGCGGACCCGATTCTCCACTGGTCGCCTCCTCGTCGCTGTACGGTCCGATCGGCCACGATACGCAGTCGCGGAAGCTCCAACGCGAGTTGGTCATTCCCGTGCGTTCCGGGCGCGCCTGGACAGTTCCGGCCGGCAGTGTGTGCCGCTTCACCATCATTGAAGGTCCGCAGGTGCTCGACCTCAACCTGTGGTCTCTCCACGATCCGCGCGAGCGCTTCTGGGCAGCAAGGACGCGCCAGTTCTACGGCGCACATATTTCGACTGGCGGAAGGTTGTGGTCGAACCTGCCCTTCCTCCGCCCCATGGCGACCGTGGTCGCAGACACGATGGAGTACGGCCGAGACGGGGATGGCGCGGGATGCCATGACCTCCTTGGGACGCGCTGCGACCCGTATGTCAACCAGCTGCTGGCTGGAACCGCCTATGACTTCCACTGCCACTCAAACCTCACTCGGGCCGTTCTCTCCCACGGGCTGACGGAGTTCGACATACATGACGTCATCAACATATTCCAGATCACAGGTCTCACAGACAAGGACGAGCTCTATTTCATGAAGTCGTGCCCGGCGCGGGTGGGCGACCACTTCGAGCTGTTCGCTGAGATCGATCTGCTGATGGCGGCCTCCACCTGCCCCGGCGGTGATCTCGCCGTCCCACTCTGGGGACCCGACGCGGGAGGTGAACCCAACTGCAACCCCATCAAGGTGGAGGTCTTCCAGCTCGACGAAAGCCTGCTGCGCACGTGGCGCTCGCCGCACAGAGCCTCGTATCTGGGTGGCCACGGCCTTTCTGCACCGAACGTCCATCCTCCGCTGACGGCCGCTGTTCCAGTGCCCCGCGAAGACGTGACAAGCCGCGGCGGTGCAGGCTCAGGCTCATCTGGTGGACAGCCATGACCACGATGGACATCAACGCGGACGTGGGAGAGGGGTTCGACGACGAGGGCTTGCTGCCGATTGTCAGCAGCATCAACATTGCCTGTGGCTTCCATGCCGGTGATGCATCGACGATGCGTCGCCTGTGCGCCTTGGCCGTGGACTACGGCATCGCCATCGGGGCGCACACCGGCTATGCAGACCGCGAGGGCTTTGGCCGGAGACGGCTCGACATCGACGCTCAGACACTCAGCGACGACGTGACCTACCAGGTCGGCGCTCTGGTGGCGTGCGCGGCTTCGGCCGGGGCTAAAGTGACCTACGTCAAGCCCCATGGAGAGATGTACAACCGCGCTGCAGCGGACGCGGAGCATGCGCAGGCGATAGTCGCGGGCATCAGTGCGACCGGGCTGGCCATCGGCGTCTTGGGGCCACCTGGGTCACGGCTGCTGGAGGCGGCGGCAAAGGCGGGCTTGCCCACGTATGGCGAGGGCTTCGCGGACCGGGCGTACGCGCCCGACGGATCCCTAGTCGGCAGAAGCGAGCCAGACGCAGTGTTGGATCAGGCAGCGGCCGCTCAGCAGGCACTGAGCATTGCGCGCGACGGATCGGTGAGGACACGCGACGGGTCTCGGCTGCGACTCAGTGCGCAGTCACTCTGCGTTCACAGCGACAGCCCAGGCGCAGTTGAAATCGCCACTGCCGTACGGCGCGTGCTGGAGGAGCATGCGGTTCACATCCGGCGATTCGCGTGAGCTGGAGCGGCACGCTGCGCCGCTGTGGAGTGCGGTCGATTCTCATCGAGACTCCTGCGCACGGGGTTCCGCCCTTCCTGCTCGCTCATGGTCTTCGATACGCCTTGGATGACAGCGCAGAAGACGTCGTGCCCGGAGATCGAACTGTGCTAGTCACGTTTCGTCATGCTGTTCCTGCCGCCTCTCATTTGCGCGAGGTCATAGAGCGAGCGGCTGCGGCTCCCGCTTCGGCCAGTCCGGGGACGCTCACCATCGCAGTGCAATACGACGGCGCCGACCTCGATGCGATCGCGGCCACGGTGGGGCTCGCCAAAGAGCAGGTCGTCCAGCGTCACATCGAGGCGGTGTACACAGTGGCGTTCATGGGTTTTGCGCCAGGTTTCGGCTACCTGACAGGCCTGGACCCCGGGCCTTATCTGCCGCGCCTGCCCGAGCCACGGGTGCGTGTCCCAGCAGGCTCCGTGGCCATCGCGGGCCCCTACACGGCCATCTACCCAGGCCAGTATCCCGGAGGCTGGCACATTTTGGGAACCACCGGCGTCGAGCTCTTCAACGCCAGGAGTGATCCGCCCGCGCTGCTTGCGGCAGGTATGACTGTGCGATTCAGGCGCGCCTGAGTCATCGTGCTTGAGTTCATCAGGCCAGGTCCCATGGCCACCGTCCAAGACGAAGGCCGATATGGCCTGGCCCATCTCGGCGTCTCACCGTCAGGAGCCGCCGATCAGGAAGCAATGCATCTTGCCAACGCCTTGCTCGACAACGAAGGCTCCTGTGCGGTCATTGAATTGACGCTCGGCGGCGCAGAGATTCGATGCTGGAGCGACACGCAAGTTGCTGTCACGGGCGCCGATGCTTCTCTGCGCTGCGCTGGAGAACAACGCCCCATGAATACCGCGACCCGGATGTCGGCCGGGGACACGATCGAGATCGGTGTTCCAAGTGCGGGGCTGCATACGTACATCGCCGTACGCGGAGGAGTCGACGTTCCTCCCGTGCTCGGCAGCCGCTCGACCGACACCATGTCTTGGCTTGGCCCGGCGCGCATCGTGACGGGCACGACCCTTCCGATCGGTGCTGTCAGGGTCGGCAACCGGCCCCGCGTTCCGGTGAGCGTGCCATCGCAACGTTTGGGTCGACCACTTCGATTGATCCTAGGACCTCGTCAGAACTGGTTCGACCCAGAGGCAATAGCTGCCATCGGTAGCCGCGAATATGTGGTTACGCCCGCCAGCAACCGCGCGGGCATCCGCTTGCAGGGGCCCACGCTGCAGCGCTGCCGGCAGGAGGAACTTCCCTCCGAGGGCGTCGTAGCGGGCGCTGTGCAGGTTCCCCCATCCGGCCAGCCGATCGTCTTGTTCCGAGATCGCTCGACGACGGGCGGATATCCGGTTATCGGCGTGGTGGTCGAGGAGGACCTGTCAATCGTTGCTCAGCGACGACCAGGCTCGACGGTGCGATTCGTCATAGTCGACCGCTAGTGCAGGCGCATGAGGATGATGTTGAGAGCCTGCTCGACGTGTTCCTGGGCGATTCTCGCTGCAACGTCGGGCTGACGGTCGCAGACCGCGGCCAGTAGCTGGTCGTGCTGGCTTGACGACACCTTGAGTTCAGCTGGCGTATACAGCGCTGCCACGCGGTAGTTGAAATGGAAGATCGAGTTGCGTTTGATGACCGCAGTCAGACGGCCGTTACCCGCGCATTGGATGATCCGGTCGTGAAAGTCCTCGTTGGCTTGCACGTGCATGGGAAAGTCATCGCCGTAGTCCTCGGCAGCGGTCAGATGGCGAGCGACGACCAGCTGCTCGAGTTGCTCTGAAGTGGCCCGCAGGCTTGCCAAACGGGCTCCGAAGCTCTCGAGGGCCGCACGCACCTCATAGATCTCCTTGATCTCCTGGGTGGAGTGCTCGTACACGACCCACCGGCGACGATGTGAGAGGACGAGTCCATCAGTCGTCAGACGCTGGATGCTCTCTCGGACGGGGGTCCTACTGACCTGCAATCGCTCCGCGATCTCTGCTTCGACGAGCGCCCGGTTGGGACGCAGAACGCCGTGGACGATGTCCTGCCGCAGGCTCCAGTAAACGGCATCGGCCAGGGACCCGCTGGGGTTTGCATTGACCACGTCGCTCCTCGCCATGTCGGTCACGGGAGCGCTCCCTTTGGAATCGCGCCTAACTGGCGTAGGACGACCGCGGCCTCACCCAGAGCGTGGCCGGGCTGCCGGTCGCAGCCGTCGGCCATCAGCGGGTCGCCGTCCCCAACAGACGCACGCCCTCGAGATCGGCGATGCGTTTCTCTGCCAGCCGGTCTGCGGCCCGGTAGCAGGGGATGCCGTCTCGGTCTGCGATCTCGAACAACTCCAGCGTCCTCTCGTAGATCTTGCCCACATTCGCCCACGCGCGCTCGCGTTGAAAGCCGCCTTTGCGCAGGCGATCGGTGTCAAAGATCGTCCCACCGCTATTGGCGACGTAATCCACGGCGTAAGTGATGCCGCGGGCCTCGAGCTCGTCGCCGTGCCGGTTCTCCGCGAGAATGTTGTTCGCCGCACCGGCGACCACTTTGGCTCGCAGGCGAGGGATCGTCTCATCATTGATGACGGCGCCGAGAGCATAGGGCGCGAATATGTCGACATCCTGAGAGTAGATGTCCTGCGGTTCCACGCTCCGAACGCCGTATGTGGAGACGGCGCGATCGACCTTGTCATGGTCGATGTCGGTGACGATGACCTCACAGCCGGCCTCCACCAGGAGACCGAGCGCCTTCCAGCCCACCACACCCAACCCCTGCAGCGCGACGCGCTTCCCCGCCAGATCGCTGTCTCGCCAGACGCGCTGCGCGCAGGCACGCGTCGCGAGCACCGCGCCCAGAGCGGTTGCGGGGCTGATGTCACCGGCGCCTCCGGCGTGCTCTGGCAGCGTGACGACGTGCTCCGTCTCTAAGTGGATGACCTCCATGTCGGCGAGGGTGGTGCCGACGTCTTCACCGGTGATGTACTCGCCGCCCTGCTGATCGACGAAGCGGCCGAAGGCCCGCAGCAGCGCCTCAGACTTGTCCTTCTTCGGATCGCCGATGATCACTGCCTTCCCGCCGCCGAGGTCGACGCCGGCTGCGGCGTACTTGTACGTCATGCCCCGGGCCAGCCGCAGCGCGTCGGTGATGGCGTCGCCCTCATGCGCGTACGTCCAGAACCTCGTCCCCCCAGTTGCCGGTCCCAGCACCGTGCTGTGGATGGCAATGATCGCGCGCAGACCAGAGCGAGAGTCGTTACAGAGCACGATCTTCTTGAACCGGTCATCACGCATTCGGGTGAAGATGGGAGCGTCCACGCTGTTACCTCTCGGTCGGATGGGAGCTCGTGGTGGCGGCACGGCTCGTTGCTTTGCGGAAGGACCCGCCGCGGCGATCTGTTCAGATGGCGGTGTAACCGCCGTCGACTGCAAGGATGGCGCCGGTCACGTAGCTACTGGCGTCGCTGGCAAGGAAGACCACAGGTCCGACGAGTTCGTCGGGACGCCCCCGTCGCCCCATCGGAGTGAACGTGCGGATCTGCTGCTGCTTCTCTTCCCGGCCATGCTCATCGGCTGCGCCTCGCATGACGTTGTCGAAGTAGCCAGGCGCAAAGGCGTTCACACGGACGCCGCGAGCAGCCCACTCCATCGCCATCACCTTGGTCAGCTGGTTGACCCCGCCCTTTGAGGCGGCGTAGGCCGCCAAGCCGGCGATTCCTGCGGTCGCGGCGATAGAAGAGTTGTTGACGATGCTGCCTTGGCGTTGCCCAAGCATCACCCGGCCGGCGACCTGGCTGCAGAGGAAGTACCCGCGGAGGTTGATGTCGATGATCTCGTTCCACGCCTCGTCGGTGACGTCCTCGGCCGGAGTGGGGACGTCGATGCCCGCGTTGTTGACGAGGATGTCCAGACGCCCGAAGGTCCCCAGTGTGAAGTCCACCAGGGACTCGCAACTGGCACGATCGCGGACATCTACGGAGGTGGCCGCAGCGGTCCCCCCGGAGGCGGTGATTCGATCAGCGGTCGCTTGGGCCTCCTCGACCGTGCGCGAACAGACGACGACGCTGGCGTTTGCGCCGGCAACGCCGGCGGCGATCGTTGCGCCAAGGCCACGGCCGCTACCGGTGATGATCCCCACCTTGCCGGTGAGATCGAACAGGCCGGCAGTGGAGGTCGCGGCGCCTCTCCTCTCTTGGCCGGGCGTCTCGCTAGTGGACATGCTGGTCACCCCCGCTTGCCATTACTGATCGATTGCATGCAAACTGGCATACTATGCCACAGAGCACGCACGAGAATATCCCCGGGGTCGGCCCCCAGTTCCCGGTCGATCGTCAGGACGTTCCGCCTGTGTCCTACCTCAATGCCGACGGCTCACTGCGCCCCGGCGTCCAGCCGCAGCTCGCGGACGAGGAGGTTGCGCGCGCGCTCGAGCTCATGAGCCTCTCGCGCGCCTTCGATGAGAAGGGCTTCGCTCTCCAGCGCCAGGGGAGGTTTGGGACCTTCTCTCCGGTGCGCGGGCAGGAGGCGAGCGTCGTCGGCGCCGCGGCGGCACTGGACCCACTCGTCGACTGGGTGGTTCCTCAGTACAGGGAGCTGCCCGCGCTCCTGCATCAGGGGCTCCCACTCGAAACCTTCATGCTGTACTTCATGGGCCACCCACTCGGCGGGTGCATCCCCGAAGACGTCAACCTGCTGCCCATCCAGATCAGTCTTGCCGCGCAACTTCCGCAGGCCGTCGGCCTGGCCTGGGGCCTGCAGCTGCAGGGACGGTCGGGCGTCGTCTTGGTGTTTGTCGGAGACGGCGCGAGCAGCGAGGGCGACTTCCATGAAGCGCTCAACCTCGCCGGAGTGGTCGGTGCGCCCGTCGTCTTCCTGTTGCAGAACAACGGCTGGGCGATGAGCACGCCGCGTCGCCGCCAATCGAAGGCACGCACGTTCGCCGAGAGGGGGCCGGGCTACGGCATGCCTGGGGTGCTCGTCGATGGCAACGACCTGCTCGCGGTGCACGCCGTCGTCAGCGATGCCGTGTCCCTGGCCCGCTCGGGGGGAGGCCCCACCCTCGTCGAGTCCCTCACGTACCGCGTCGGTGCCCACAACACGGCGGACGACCCCAGCCGCTACGTCGACGCCGCGGCGGCGACCGAGTGGGACGCCCGAGATCCGATAGCCCGCGTGGAGCTCTACCTCCGGGGTCGAAATCTCTGGAACGACGAACGCTCCACCGCGTTACGCGCTGCCAATGTCGAGGAGATCGACCGGGCGCTCGCCGCCGCCCGTGCCGTCCCGGTCGCCGGGGAGGCTGCGCTGTTTGAGCACGTCTATGCAGCCCCGCCGGTGCGTCTGCAGCAGCAGCGTGCGGAATGGTGCGCACGCCACCACGACGAGATCCCCCGATGACCACGACCACAACCACGCTGACGATGGTGGAGGCGGTGCGCAGCGCTCTCCACCAGGAGATGGCCACCGACCCGCGGGTGATGGTCCTCGGTGAAGACGTTGGTGCTTTGGGAGGTGCATTCCGCGCAACCGATGGCCTGCTGCGTGCCTACGGCCCCGACCGGGTCATCGACATGCCACTCGCGGAAGGCGCGATTGTCGGCGCGGCGCTCGGACTCGCCGTATCCGGTCTGGTCCCCATCGCCGAGATCCAATTCCTTGGTTTTGCTCACCAAGCCTTCCATCAGATCGGGCAGCAGGTCGCACGGATGCGCTACCGCTCCCAGGGACGGTTCGGCCTGCAGCTGGTGCTTCGCGCGCCGTTCGGTGGGGGCGTGCGCACTCCGGAGATGCACTCAGACGCGCTGGAAGCGCTGTACACCCACTGCCCGGGACTCAAAGTCGTGGCTCCGGCCAACCCCCACGATGCGAAGGGCCTCCTCCTGGAGGCGATCCGCGATCCCGACCCGGTCCTGTACCTCGAGCCGCTGCGCGGCTACCGTCTGGTCAAGGGCGAGGTCCCCGACGATGCCTACACGATCCCGTTCGGGGAGTGTCGCCAGGTCCGCGGTGGCACTGACGTGACCATCATCGCCTGGAGTGCAGCTGTGCAGGTCGCCGAGCGCGCTGCCGAACGGCTCTCCAATGACCACGGCATCGAGGCAGAACTGATTGATCTGCGCACCCTGATCCCACTAGACATCAACGGATTGGTGAAGTCAGTGGGACGCACGGGTCGGGCGGTGGTGGTACACGAAGCGCCTCTGACCGGAGGCTTCGGTGCCGAGGTGGCCGCAACACTTCAGGGCGAGTGCTTCTACAACCTTCACGCTCCCGTGACCCGCGTGAGCGCCCCGGACACTCCGTACCCGCTCGCAGGCGTGGAGGAGCGCTACATACCCAACGTGGACGTGCTCGTCGCCGCAGTTCTGCGCACCTGCGAGGTCGCCGCGTGAAAACAGATTCCACGTTCCTGCTTCCGGACGTCGGGGAGGGGCTCGTCGAGGCCGAGATCGTGCAGTGGCTCGTCTCCGAGGGGGACACGGTGGTGGTGGATCAACCAGTGGTCGCAGTCCAGACGGGGAAAGCTCTGGTCGACATTCCAACGCCGTATGCCGGGACCATCATCGCCTTGGCGGCGCGCGAGGGTGCGATGGTGGAAGTCGGCAAGGCGCTCTTCACCGTCCGCGGGTCTGGACCCGCTGGGACACAGTCTCTTCCACCCGCGTCTGGCGCGGACCGCATCCTCGCATCACCGAGCACGCGACGACTCGCCCGCGAGCTTGGAGTGGACCTCTCGGTCGTCACGCCCACCGGGCCGGGTGCCCGCATCCTCGCCACCGACGTTGCTGCAGCGGCCCCTGGAAATGCGCCTGCGCCCTCGGCGTCATCTGAAGCAGGCGCAGTCGCCGCTCCTGCAGCTCTCGCCCAGGGTGCCGCGTCCGCTGAGCCGGGCGGCAACGACGAACGTCTCATCCCGCTGCGTGGCCTCCGTCGCGAGATCGTCAACAGCATGACCGTTGCCTGGCAGGTACCTCATATAACCGAATTCCGCGAGGTCGATGCGACCGCGTTACTGGCCGTCCACGCGCGACTGCGGCTGAACATTGCGGAAGCCGGCCGGAAGCTGACGTTCTTGCCGTTCTTTCTTCGCGCATGCGCCGCTGCCCTACGACGGCATCCGCGCTTCAACGCCTCCTTGGATCTGGAGAACAATCAGATCATCGAGCACGGTCAGGTCAACATCGGGGTGGCGACGGCCTCGCCTGACGGTCTGCTTGTGCCCGTCGTCCGCGATGCCGACGAGCTGAGCCTGCTGTCCCTCGTCCAATGCATCGACAACTTGACGTCGTCGGCGCGGACGCGCACTGCGACGCTGGAGGATTTGAGCGGTGGCACCTTCACCGTGACCAACTTCGGTTCCTTTGGCACCTGGCTCGGCATTCCGGTGATTCGACCGCCCGAGGGTGCAATCGCGGGGTTCGGCCGCATCTCCGACCGAGTCGTCGCGGTCGACGGGCAGCCCGCCGTCCGCAAGACGTTGCCCATCGTGGTCGCCGCCGACCACCGGCTCAACGACGGCGCGGACTTGGCCGCCTTCATCAACGAGATCGCGGCCTACGTCAGCGATCCGGTCCGATTAGCCACCACGTGACCGTCACCTCGGGTCTGCTCGACCGTCGACCCGAGTCGCACGTGTTCGCTGCCGCACCCGCGGGGCTCACAAGGGCCCCTGCCGTGTCCCGACGCCCCAGCAAGAGAACCGATATCCAGGGAGATCTCGGGTGACAGGCTGTGGCCTCGGATGGCTTCCAGTTTCCGCGAGAGCCCGGATCCGCTGGTTCCTCCCCGTTTCGGCGTGGCTACCGCCCGAACGCAGGTCGACATGATTGCCCTCGCTGTCGAAGAGGACATCGTTTCGGGTCGTATTCCACCCGGCAGTGTTCTCCGGCAGGAGCAGTTGGCAGACCGCTTCGGCGTCAGCCGAATGCTTGTGCGCAAAGCGCTGCGGCGCCTGGACGCGCTCGGGTTGATATCGTTTCATCCCACCCGAAGCGTCCGGGTCCGAACGGTTTCGGCCGACGACCTCCGGGGTGCGTTCCTGGTGCGGTCTGCCTTGGAGGGCCTGGCGGCGGAACTGGCTGTTGGTGCCATTACCTCCGACGGTCTACGCGAGTTGGAGGCCGGGAGGGAGGCGTTCGAAGCGGAGACCCTCACGCGCCTGACGCACTCGCTCGACGCTGACGAGTCCCGAGAACAGACCAGCGAGTGGCTCCACGCCAATGATCGCTTCCACGATGCCATCCTTCAGGCGGCTGGGCTTCCTATGCTCAAGTCGATGGCGATCGGCGTGCGCCGTGTGTTCCAGAGCCAGCCGCTGTGGCTGGCCAGCGCTGACGCGGATGCGGTCCTCCGGGCGCAGATCAAGGAGCATGCGGTCGTGGCAGCGGCCATTGTCGCCGGCAGTGCAGAAGTTGCCTCGGCCATGATGCGAGCGCACATCATGAATACCCATCGGTATGTCGACGCCGTCCTCACCGAAAGCACCAACGGCACCCTGCGAGGCCGACGACGGTCGTAGTGCCCCTGCGAGGGGATCGTGTCACGAGCCCGGCTGTGTCACAAGTTCGGTGTTGCCCGCCTTTTGATCGGCTGGGGAACCACCAAGGTACGCGGCTTGCACGCGGGGGTCCTCCGCCAATTCAGACGCCTTCCCTTCCAGTGTTATACGCCCCCCCTCGAGCACGTACGCACGGTCGGCCAGCCGCAGAGCCTGGCGGGCGTTCTGCTCCACCATCAAGATGGCGGTGCCATGGTCTCGGATCCGAGCGATCGCCCGCAGCACGGTGCGGGTAACCATCGGCGCCAGACCCATGGAGGGCTCGTCCAGCGCCAACAGGGTTGGCTTGCACATCAGGGCGCGAGCGATCGCCAACATCTGCTGCTCGCCGCCGGAAAGGGTTCCGGCAAGCTGCCCGCGGCGTTCGGCAAGATGCGGGAAAAGCTCGCGCATCTCGCGGCGCTGATCCTCGAGAGCGGCACGGCGGCGACGCATGAGGTACCCGCCGAGACTGATGTTCTCCTCCACCGTCAGTCCGGGAAAGATCCGGCGTCCCTCCGGGACATGCCCTATTCCCAGCGCCACCACCCTGTGGGCGGCCATTCCCGTGATGTCTTGCCCTTTGAAGACGACACTGCCCTGTCGCGCCTTTTCCAGGCGCGAAATGGTGCGCAGGGTGGTGGTCTTTCCAGCGCCGTTGCTTCCAAGGAGGGCTACGATCTCGCCGGGCTCAACCCTGAAGGAGACACCCCGCAGCGCCTGTGTCTCCCCATAGAACGTGTGGAGATCGCTCACCTCCAATAGACTCACGGAGCAACCTCCTGGGGCTCGTCGGCGACTGCGAACAGGTCGTCGTCGCGCCCGAGATAGGCCTCGATGACGGCCGGGTCGCTTTGCACGTGGTCGGGCGTCCCCTCACAGATCACCCGACCGTGGTCCATGACCATCACCCGGTCTGACACACCCATGACCACGTTCATGTCGTGCTCGATGAGTAGCACGGCGACTCCGCTGGTGCGCACCTGTTGCACGAGTTTCATCAGCTGCTGCTTCTCTGTGGCGTTGGTACCCGCCGCCGGCTCATCCAGCAAAAGTACCTGCGGTCCGCTGGCAAGCGCCCGAGCAACCTCAAGCTTGCGGCGCTCACCGTACGAGAGTTGCGATGCCAGGTTGTCCGCACTCTCACGGAGCCCGACGAACTCGAGCCAGTACAGCGCCTCCTGGTGCTCGCGCCGGTGAGACACCATCAGAGATCCCGGGCGGCGTAGCAGACGCAACAACCGGGGTCGGTGTGCATACATCCCGACCAGGACATTCTCGGCCACGGTCATGCCGTTGAACAGTCGAATGCCTTGGAAGGTACGGGCAAGCCCCAACCCCACGATACGGTGCGCGGAACGGCCACGAATGCTTCCTGTACCGGACATCTGGATCACGCCTTGGCTTGCCTTGGTGACGCCGGTGATGCAGTTGAACACGGTGGTCTTACCGGCGCCGTTCGGGCCGATGATGCTGAGCACCTCTCCTCGTCGAATACCGAAGGTGACGTCGTCGACCGCCTTGACACCGCCGAACCACCGCTTCAGGTGCTCGACTCGCAGGAGGAAATCATCGCCGTCGGAGCCCCGTTCGATCGGAGGAGGCGCGACCGGTTGATGCCCCCCCACCCGCTCCTTGTGCCGGCGTGCTCCCGACGACACGGGCCACAGGCCAGATGGGCGCACCAACATCAGAGCGATGAGTCCGAGTGCAAACACCAACAAGCGGAAGTCGGAGATGAAACGCAGCGCCTCAGGTAACGCCACGACCACAAGCGCCCCGAGGAGCATCCCAGGCAGGCTGCCCATGCCACCCAACACCACGACGATGAGGATCTGTATCGACGTCTGATAGGTGAAACTGGTCGGGTCCACCGCACCGAATCGAGCGGCGAAGAACGGCCCGGCCAAACCGCCAACCATCGCGCCCGCCACGTAGGCAAGGAGCTTGACCTGGACTGTCGGGATGCCGACCGCCTCCGCCGCCGTCGCGTCCTCGCGAAGGGTGCGCCAGGCCCGGCCAACCCGTGAGCGCGCCAGCAGCGCGCTGAACACGAGGATCACGGCCAAGAAGCCGAGCCCCAGGTAGTAGATCGCCGGCCCTGAAGTCACTGACGTGCCGGCGATGCTCGCCGCCGGGATACCGTACAGGCCGTTGGGACCACCGGTGACGGTGAGGTTGGAGGCGGTGATTCGAATGATCTCGCCGAAGCCAAGCGTGACGATCGCCAGATAGTCGCTACGCAGCCGCAGTGTCGGGTAGCCGATCACGACGCCCGCAATTGCGGCAGCCAGGATACTCAGCGGCAGAGTCGCCCAGAAATCCAGATGTACGTATAGCTGCAGCAGCGAGGAGACGTATGCGCCGATGGCGAAGAACGCAGCATACCCCAGGTCCAGCAGCCCGGCGTAGCCCACAACAATGTTGAGCCCAACCCCAAGCATGGCGAAGGTCAGGACGCTCGTGGCGACGGTCAGGGTGTACGCGTCGGTGACGTTGGGTAACCCCAGGGCGACCAGGCCAATCACGATCCAGCCGACCGGTGTGGCCCATCGCGGCGGAGTGAATCCGGCAAAGCCGTACCTCTTGCGGAACTCGCGCACCGTTGACAGCCAATCGCGCGCCACGAGCTAAACCCTCTCCACGACGCGCTCGCCGAACAACCCGGTGGGCCGGACCACGAGGACCAGAATCAGTACCAGGAACACCAGCGCGTCCGTCCAACTCGAGGAGAGGTACCCGGCAGAGAACGACTCCAGAAGCCCGATGAGCAGCCCAGCGACCATTGCGCCGGGGATGTTGCCGATGCCCCCGAGCACAGCGGCGGTAAAGGCGCGAAGCCCGATGAGGAAGCCAATGTTGAAATTGATTTGCGTGTAGTAGAGACCCTCCATGACCCCGGCCGCACCAGCGAGAACCGAGCCCAAGAGGAACGTCAGCACGATCACCCGCTGGACATCGATACCCATGAGTCGCGCGGCATCTCGATCCATCGCCAGGGCGCGCATAGCCGTACCAACCGGGGTGCGGTGCACGAATACGTACAGAGCCACCATCAGTGCAACGCTGAGCAAGAACATCACCACCTGCACCCAGCTCACCTGAGCGCCGCCAAGGGAGAAGCTGTTGGTGGGCAAGACGTCCGGATAGCTGCTGAATCCCGACCCGAAGATGAGTCGGGCGCCCTCCTCGAGGGCGAGTGAGGCACCCAGGGCGCTGATCAGGATTGAAAGGCGCGAAGCATTGAGCAGCGGTTGGTAGGCGACCTTCTCGATCACCACGCCGACCAGGCCGGAGACCATCATGCCTGCGACCAAGGCGACGCCCACGAGCACTGCCAGCACGATGTGCTGGCTCGCCAGCGACGTGAGCACGGTGAATCCCATGAACGAGCCGATCATGAAGACATCGCCGTGGGCGAAGTTGATGAGCCGGATGATGCCGTAGATCATCGTGTAGCCGAGAGCGATCAGCGACAAGAATGAGCCGATCGTCAACCCGCTGACGAGATACTGCAGGAACGCCGACCAGTTCACGAACTACCCACTCCTAGCCGCGTTGCTGCAGTCTGCGCGCCGTCGAAGGGAAATTGGTGGCGAAGAGGCCGGTGAGGTCTCTCCGCCACCGAACGTGAGTCAGCCTGCTGCGCCCACCCACTGTCCCGAGGAATCCTGCTTCTTATAGGCAGCGAACTGCCCGTTCTTGACAATGATTGTGATGTAGACGGCGGAGGCTCGGTCGCCCTTGCTGTTGAAGGAGATGTCTCCCGTGATACCGGTGTACTTGACCCCGGGCAGTGCCTTGACCACGTCACTGGACTTGGTGGATCCGGCGGCCTGCATCGCCTTGGCCAGCACTTCGACGGCGTCGTATTCGTAGACGCTGTAGGCTCCAGGTGCTGCGCCGAACTTCTTCTGGTAATTGGTCACGTACTGCTGGCCGGCGCTGCCAAGGAACTGCGCCAACGGTGCCGTCGTGATCTGCATGCCCTCGGCGGCCGCACCGGCAGTGGCCAGAAGGGTCGGATCGTTGGTGGCGTCGCCGCCCATGAAGGTGTTGGTCATCCCGAGCTTCTCCCTGGCCTGCTTGACCAGCAAGGCTGCTTCTGAGAAATAGCCCGTGTAGTAGATGACATCGGGATTGGCGGTCTTGACGCGCGTGAGCACCGGTGTGTAGTCGGATTGTCCTGGCGTAATCGCGTCATTGAACACAACGTTGACATTGTCCGACTTGAGCGCCGCCACGGTGGCGTCGGCCAGACCCTTGGCGTACGTGGTGTTGTCATTGATGACCGCCGCGGTCTTAGCCTGCAGGAAGCCGGAGATGTACTTCGCGGCGAAGGGACCTTGTTGATCGTCGCGGCCGATGGTGCGGAAGGCCTCGGGAAAGCCCTGCTCGGTCAACTGTGGATTGGTCGAAGAATCCATCACGTACGGGATGTTGACTCGATGGAAGGCACCGAGTTCGGGCAGAGCGGCGCTCGAGCAGTAGCCACCGGCGACTGCCACCACGCCTTGCGAAATCAGCTTCTGAGCGGCCTGCGCGCCGACCTGTGCGCTGCAGGCGTCATCGGCTTCAACCAGCTGAATCTTGGCGCCGTTGATGCCTCCCTTGCCGTTGATGTCGGCGGCAGCGAGCTGCGCTCCTTGGTAGATGTCCTTGCCAGCACTAGCGTAATCGCCGGAAACGGGTACCGGGACGCCGATCAAGATATCGGCGGGGGTACCGGACCCGCTGCTCGCCGGGGTACCTGAGCTGCCGCAGGCCGAGCCAAGCAGCATGGTCGCCACCACCGCGGTGGGTAGGGCGAAGCGTGTACGAAGCCTTGGCATATCGATCATCTCTCCTTCGATCCGTGCGCATGGTTCTGGACACATACGAAGCCGCGGGGACAGATTCGAAGTCCCAGCGCCGATCCCATTTCGAAGCTGCAGTCAGCCGCCTTCCCAACCGTCAGCGTGACCAGTCTCATTCAGAAACCTCCGTCTGTCGTTACGCCAGGCAAGAGTGGCTTGCAAGGGAAAGAATCGCCAGATTATGGATCCGATCTGGAGCGTCTGTCAACGATGACTAGTGTCCTGTCTCAGAGGTTCGGAGGCCAAAGCGAGCGATGCTGGCGAGGATCTCATCGGCCGTCTTCAGCCACACGAAGGGCTTGGGGTTCTCGTTGTTGAGCTTGACGTAGAGGCGGATCGCATCCTCCAGAGCGCGGGTGCTGCGGTGGGTTCCGCGGCGGATCTGTTTCTCGGTCAGGTTGGCGAACCATCGCTCCACTTGGTTGATCCATGACGAGTAGGTCGGCGTGAAGTGCAGGTGAAAGCGCAGGTGTCGCAGCAGCCAACGCTGGGTCGCCGGGGTCTTGTGGGTGCCGTAGTTGTCGAGCACGAGATGGATATCGAGGTTGGCAGGGACTTCGTTGTCGATGAGGTCGAGGAATTTGCGGAATTCGATGGAGCGGTGGCGCCGGTGGGTTTCGCCGATCACCCTGCCACTGGCCACGTCCAGGGCCGCGAACGTTGAGGTGGTGCCGTGACGTCGGTAATCGTGGGTGCGCCGCTCTGCCTGCCCGGGATGCATCGGCAACACCGGCTGGGTGCGGTCGAGTGCTTGGATTTGGCTCTTCTCGTCGGCGCAGAGCACCAGGGCTCGTTCGGGTGGGTTCAGATAGAGACCCACGATGTCACGAACCTTCTCCACCAGCTGCGGATCGGTGGAGAGCTTGAACGACTCGCTGCGATGCGGCTGCAGCCCAAATGCTCGCCAGATCCGGTTCACCGTCGGCCGACTGATGCCGCTCGCCGCCGCCATCGACCGCGCGCTCCAGTGCGTGGCATCGCGCGGGGTGGACTCGAGCGTCTTCACGACAATCTCTTCGACCTGTTCGTCGCTGATCTGCCGCGGCGCCCCGCAGCGCGGTTCGTCGAGCAGGCCGGCAAGTCCCTTGGCGACAAACCGCGACCGCCACTTTCCCACCGTGGCATTGGTGATGTGCAGCTCTGCAGCCGCCTGACTGTTGGAGCATCCGCGGCTGCTTCGCAAGATGATCCGCGACCGCAGCGCGAGAGCCTGCGCCGTCGTGCGACGAGCCATCCAGCCACGTGGATCAACGACGTCGCCGTCCTCCGCGCCGGCGAGACCGCCACCGTTCTCGGCCACTGGGTCGCCGCCGCCTCCACCATGGGCACGTTCCTGCGCGCCTTCAGCTGGGGGGCATATGCGCCAGCTGGACGTGGTCAGCGGCGAGCTGCTGAGGCGGGCCGGGCAGACGGGCGCCGGACCCGGAGCTGATCCGCTGACCATCGACGTGGACTCGACGATCTGCGAGACGTACGGGCTGCAGAAGCAGGGCGGGTCGAAGTTCACCGACGCCAAGGTGCGCGGCTATCACCCGCTGCTGGCAGTGGCGGCGGGGCTGGGCGACGTCCTGCATGCCCGGCTGCGTGGCGGCCCCGCCTTCACCGCGCGGGGGGCGGGCAGCTTCATCACCGAGACCGTTCGCCGGGTGCGCGCCGCCGGGGCCAGCGGCCTGCTCACCCTGCGCGCCGACTCCGGCTTCTACAACCACGGGGTGGTACCGCCTGTCGCGCCCAGGGGATCCGCTTCTCGATCACCGTGCGCCTGAGCCCGGCGCTGCACCGAGTGATCGGCGAGATCGCCGATGCCGACTGGGAGCCCATTCCGTACTGGTTGGAGGGCGCCGCCGATGTCGCGGAGACCACCTACACGCCGTTCGCCCACCGTGGCGCGCGCACGGCGGTGCGCCTGATCGTGCGCCGGGTGCGGCCGACGCCGGGAAGCCAGCTCGAGTTCGCCGGCTTCCAGTTCACGCACACGCCCTGATCACCGATCGCGACGGCGAGATGCTCGCCGTGGAAGCCGATCACCGCCGCCACGCGGTGGTGGAAAACGCCATCCGTGACCTCAAGGACGGCATGGCCCTCGATCACCTGCCCTCGGGCCGCTTCGGTGCCAACGGCGCCTGGCTGGGCTTCAACGTGATCGCCCACAACCTGGTGCGCTGGCTGAGCCGGGTTGGGCTGGAGGAAACCCTGGTGACCACCACCACAGTGCGCACTCGCCACGTGGCCATACCGGGGTGGGTGGTGCGTCATGCCCGCCAGCTGCACCTGCATCTGCCCGCGCGCTGGCCGTGGGCGCAGCAGTTCCTGGCGGGGTTGGAGCGCCTCCGCTCACTCTTCGTCAGCCTGGTGGCGGGGAGCCACTTCAGCGAGCGGTGTTGAGGTCGTCCCGGTACTCTCCCTCGGGCTGGATCGGGCTACCCTCGGCGAAGCGCTCGGGTCGGAAGGGCCGCAGGTCCACGGTGGTGGCCTGCCCGTCGGAGATCAGCTCCGCCACCGCCAGTCCTACTGCGGGAGAGATCTTAAAGCCCATTCCAGAGAAGCCTGCCACCACCACGCACCCGGGCAGAGCGGGCGCGGGCCCGATCAGGGGCCGGGTGTCGGGAGTCATGTCGTAGACGCCCGTGACGCTGCCCACGATCCCACCGTCTGCGAGCCCTGGAACCCGCCGGCTAGCGGCTTGGACCAGCTCCACCAGGTCGGCCTCAGAAGCTCGCTGCGGGAAGCTGTCGGGGTCGGCTCCCCGGGGTCCATAAAAGCTTCCGATCAGGGTGGTCCCAGGCACGTCGGGTCGGAAGTAGGTCCGGCTGACCGAATCGATGCAGGCGAGGCCGTCTCCGGGCTCCTGCTCGGGGCGACGTATCAGGGCCACGTGGTGGAATTCGGTCTCGATCGGGGGGTCCCAGCCGGCGGCCCGCAACAGGGGCCTGCTCCACACCCCGGTGGCGCAGATCACCAGGGATGCATCGATTGGCCCCTCAGAGGTCGCCACCCCGATCACCTGGTCACCCCGCCGCCGCAGTTCCAGCACCCTAGTGCCTGCGCCATAGACGACGCCCAGCTCCTGAGCCCGATTGAGCAGGTCCGCAGCGACCTGACCTCCGCTCGCGTATCCAGACTCGGGCTCGTAGGCGGCGAGAGCCACATCCTCGACGGCCCAGCTAGGCGCCAGCCCGGCCAGGGTGGCGCGGTCGATCAGTTCGACCCGGGCCCCGCACTCGCGCTGCATGGCAACGTTCTGGCGCAGCTTCCCGATCTCGTCGGGATGGACGATGCGGACGAAGGGGGCCGCCTGAAAGACGGGCTGGCCACCCATGATCTGGGGCCATTCGCGGAACATTCGCAAGCTATGCACGGCCAGCTCCACCTCCTCACGGAAGGTGTAATGCATGCGGATCAAAGCCGAGGAACGTCCGCTCATCCCCTCGCCTACCGACCCCTGATCACAGATTACGATCCGGCCCAGGTTCTTTCTAGCTAGCTGGTAGGCGATAGAGGTTCCCATCACGCCAGCGCCGACAATGCAGATGTCTGCACCCTCCGAGCGACCGGCCACGGTCACAAAGACCCACCGCGGCCACCCTCGGCGGCCAACCAAGCGGCGATCGGGCTGCCAAGTTCCGAGCCGCAATCTCTTCCGAACCGGACCCTAGGTTGCACTCTCATTCATCCTCTGCCGGGCCACGCGACGAAGATGACCCACTGATTGTCGCCCGCCAGCTTGAAGGGACCACCCGTTCGCCAGTGCCAAGGGACCGGGTCCGGGTCGTGAGCGTCGGCAGGCAGATCATGGGGGGGTCTGATCTCGGGGTCAAGTGCGCCGCCGCCGCCGGGCCGCTGGAGGGGTATCGGTAGCGTCCGCGGCCGTGGGCTTCTGGCCGCAAGGGCCGGGAGATCCACGTCGAGGGACGGATGACCCCGCGGATCCGCGACGTCGAGGGTCACCGCATCAAGCACCCGTCAATGACTTCCTCGACCAACTCCTGGTCACATCCGCCCCAGCCAGCGCCAAGATCGACGCCTACGTCGATGAGTACCTCAACGGGCGCAACCCCGGCGCGCCAGAGCCGGAGTTTCCGATTACCTCCCAGATCGACGGGGAGTTGAGGGAGTTGCGCGTGCGTTTCGCGAAGACCCGCTATCGCGTCCTCTATCAGCGATCTGCCAACTTCGTCGTGCTGCTCCACGCCTTCGAGAAGAACACCGGGGCAGTTTCCACATCCGACAAGGTCAAGGCCCAGCAGCGGTTCGCGGACTTTCAGGCCAGGATGGACGCGAAGCCCCGCGTTCCCCCGCGAGCGGCCGGCCAGGATGCCCCTGCCAAGGCCCGCAACCGCTCGTGACCAGACTTATCATTCGTGATAAGTTACCCGCATGGCAAAAACCCCCACGCTCAGCCCCGTGGGCCGCACGGCAGCCGAAGGCGCACGAAGCCGGGCTCAGCGGAGCCCGGAGTATCGGGCAGCCCGGGACGAGTACGAGCGGATTCGGGAACTGCGCAAGATCAACCCAATCGCAGCCCATCTCCGAGAGCGGCGCCTTGAGCTCGGGCTCACTCAGGAGCAGGTCGCCAAGGCGGTCGAGACGTCGCACACCAACATCTCCCGAATGGAACGCGGCACGTTCATGCCCAAGCTGCCGACCCTGCAACGCATCGCGGCTGTGCTCGATGAAGAGTTGCTCGTCTGCTTCGAGCGTACCGTCGACGGAGAGGTTGAGCGCGAGTTCGCAGCCGTCCGCTGAGGCCTGATGTCCGGGGCTTCATTTGTTGCCATTCTGTTGCCCATGTTGCCGACATCGGGCGGCATGGAGCATCACGACGTAACACTCGCACCACAGTTTCTGAATACAAAACAGCCCTTAGCGGCACTGCACGACACGCTCTAAAACGGCCTCAGGCTCCCTCTCAATCCGATACGGGGTACCACAGTAATTCTGAGGCCAGTTCTGAGGTTGCTGGGAGCGCTCAGAGCAACGCCTGGCGAGGCCGTTGGGCGGCCGTTTTGGGTGTTCAGAAGGCTACGTCGGAGCCCTCGCAAGGCAGAAAACCGCGCTCAGTGAGCTTCCGGATATCCACTCGGCACTCGATGGCGTGTTGGTACGCCAGAGCTTTCGTTGCGGGACGAGGCCTCGTCCGCTAGGTTGTCAGCGGAGGAGCGAGGCCGCCCGGTCGGGCCCGGCCACCACCGCTCAGACCAAGGCGGCCGCGGCGGCGGTTGATGGAACCCAGAACACGCCCTCCGCTGGTCACCACGGGCGTGGCGGTGTCTTCATTTCGGTCCCAGCCCAGGCGTGCGAAGGCATGAAGCCACTGAACCAGCATCGCCGCGCTGGACCGCAGCTGCTGCCAGGCCATCCCAATCCGCTTGGGTCGGATCGCCAGGCAATCCGGCGCCACCAAGTATTGGATGCGAGGGTCACGGTGGGTGTGCTCGTAGGTGAAGTGAGATTCACGAAGAGCGGCGTACGCCTCGTGGGTACGCCACAGCGGCAGCAGGCGGGTGAAGTTCTCTGAACAGCTGATGCTCTGGCGCTGCCGGCAGGCAGCGACCTGTGGTTGGACGCAGTAGAACCAAAGGCGAGGCTGCCGGCGTTCGACGGCGAACGAGGAGAAGTCAGTGCCGCCGCCGCAGTGACGACACCTCGGCACGCCGTGCTCGTCATAGGTGTTGGTGGCGGCAGCCTGGACGGGAGCGGTGGCGTGCGGACGCCGATACGGGAACACTGAGGCGATGCCGCGCCGCGTGTTGAGCTCGAAGATCGACTTGATGGAGTATCCCTTGTCCCCGGCGACGGCCAGTGGCGCGACGCCACCGCAGTTGCGCGTGACTGTGTCCAACGCACGCTCATATGCCTTGGATTCGTTGACGTTGGCCGGGATCAGGAAGCTGGCCAGAGAGGCTGAGGCGTAGTGGTCGACGACCTCGACGTGGAGGTACCCGTGCCAGGCCTTCCTGACCCGTCCGCCGACGGTGTAGGCGCGAGCGCCGGCGTCGGGGTCCCGGGAGAACCAGTGGTGTCTTCCCGAGGCGAAGCGAACGCCCTTGCGGGCGGAATCGACGACCGCGTCGGAGATTGCCAGGGGACGGATGCCGGCAACCGCGACCTGCTCGTCAGCCGTGTCCTCGGACCCGGTGGCGCTGGCCCGGCGCACATCCGCGGCCAGGTTCGACGGCAGTCGCCCCATCCGCGGTTGCCGATTGAAACCCGAAGTGGGGCACCCGTCCGTGGGCAGGCAATCGTGTTGCGGTGCCGCATGGGTCTCCGCCTCGCTGGCGTCGATGTGGCACCACGAGCCAATCCGCGGATCGCGGGCCCGAGCCTTCTGGATCAGGGATGCCGCCGCGGCCTCGAACGCCGGGGCGCAACGCTCGAGATCCACCAGGCGCTGATAGACGGTCTGGTAGGCGGGAATCTGCTCGCCAAACCCGCACAGCTCCCACAGCGAGCGGTCATGGCAGATGCGCTGATACCACGGCTGGATGTCGGGGATGCGCGAGATGACGAAGGCCAGGTAGAGCAAGGCCCACTCCCCGGGCATGCGGTCCGGACCCCACTTGTAGGCTCGCAGCGCGGCTTGACGAAGTGGCTCCAACACGACCGGCATGCCCTTGACCTGGGCGATGAGCGCGTGCGCGGAAGCGTTGGTGGCGTCGTCGGAGAAGCGGGTAGCCCTCGGTAGAGAGTGGGGGATCGCAGACCGCGTGAGCCGTTTGGTCACGCGATGCCGGCCTCGCGGCAGAGATCTTGGAAATGCCCGAAGCGGGTCAGGGTCGAGGCGGCGACGAGACCCGAGGTCTGCGCCGCCCAGAAGACGTAGTGTTTCTGGCGCGGCACCTGGCCGACGGGCACGTACAGCGAGGCGTAGCGACGGAGACTGTCGAGAGCTTCGATCCGGGTTGCCCGGTGCCGCCGGCGTTGCGGCGGCAGCGCAGCTGGGATGGGCGGACACGCCGGAGCCCGGCTAACCTCGGCCGCCAACTCCTGGCCGCACTCCGCAAAGCGGTGGCGGACTGTCTCCACCATGGCCGCTATGGAGGGATGGTCGTGGGGCGTCGGAATGTCCATGGCAGCTGCCCATCGACGCAGGTATCTCAGCGATGGAATGCAGCCGATGGTCGCCACACAGCGCTCGATGGTGTCGACCAGGGGTGCTGCCAACCGAGGTCGACCGGTACGCCGGCCGGCTGCGGGTATGGCTGCCGCCGCCAGGGCTTCGTCCCAACTCCCAAAGCACTTCGTCACCGATAGGCTGTTCGGACTGCCGCCGACGCCGCGACGGCCGCGGGTGAGCTCGTCGTAGGCCACTGCCGAGGGAGTCTGGCCAAGCTCGAGGGCGACTTCCCGAATGCTCCGCACCGCGGCCGCCTTCATGTCACCGACGAACGGGGCGGTCTGTTTTTGGAGGCCCAGAACGAAAGCGCGACGCTCGACGGGCCGCACTGCCAGGTCGAGGACCCGCGGCCACGAACGCCCGAGCCGTTGGCAGATGGCACTCGCGCTGGGAATCCCATCGGCCTTGTCTCGAACGGCGTCGAAGCCGCGCATTGAAATCCTGCCCGTTCCCGCCGCCGCGGCAACGTGGTCGAGCAGGACGTGGAATGAGACGACACTGCTGAATCGGCCCGCACGAACGGTCCCGGTCTTGCGCGAGGAGCGACAGACGCGCGGAGGCATCAAACATCTCCAAAAGCTGCCGGCCCTTTGCAGGAAGGGAAGTGCCGCAGCCTCGATCTGCGGCAACCATGACGACCCCAATGGATCTACACCAGCCGACGTTTAATCAGACCTCGGACGTCGGAACCGCGGACTATGGCAGCCCGAAGTTGTAGCGTAATGTTGCCCGCAACGGTGCCTCAGTAGATCCCGAAACTGGACCCTATAGAAGCCCGTAAATGTACCGGCAAGCGGCCCGAAGATGTAGACTAGCGAGATGGAGGCTGCACCAGACTACCGTCGCCGGGTCCTTGACGACACCCTAGATATCTTCATGGGGAGCTTCTCAGCGGTCGCCCTCCAAGGCGCCAAGGCGGTCGGCAAAACCGAGACCGCCAAGCAGCGGGCTGTCTCAGTTTTCAAGCTCGATGAGCCGGGGCCATTGGCGATCGTTCGGGCCGATCCTGAACGAGTGCTGAAGGCAGCGCCGCCTGTGCTCATCGACGAGTGGCAGCGCCATCCGCCCGTATGGGACGCGGTACGAAATGCTGATGATGCTGGGGCTGCGCCAGGAACATATCTACTGACTGGGTCAGCCGACCCACGAGATGCCCCGGCACACACCGGCGCCGGCCGGATCGTCACCCTGCGGCTGCGCCCACTCTCGCTGGCGGAGAGGCTGACCGATACACCTTCGGTCAGCCTCTCGAAGCTTCTTGCCGGTGACCAACGGTCTATCGATGGTGAAACGACGTTCAATCTGGAGGGATATACCGACGAGATCTTGCGTGGGGGGTTGCCGGGACTTCGCCGGTATGACGGGGTGGCGCTTCGAACGCAACTCACCAGCTACCTGGACCTCATTGTTGAGAAGGACTTCGCGCAGCTGGGACAGCAAGTGCGAAACCCAGAAGCGCTCCGCCGTTGGATGACCGCGTATGCCGCGGCCTCCTCGACCACGGCGAGCTTTGAAACCATCCGCCGTGCAGCCACCAGCAACGAAAGTGAAAAGCCCGCCCGCAAAACAGTCATCCCCTACCGGGACGCATTACAGCGCCTGTTCATTCTCGACCCCGTCAAGGCATGGCGTCCGACCAACAACCCACTCGGAGAGCTCGGTGACGCCGAAAAGCATCAGATGGTCGATCCAGCCCTCGCCGCACGCCTAGTACGAGCTACGGCTGGCACCCTGCTTGATGGCCAAGCCTCCGGTCCAGCCATCCCTAGAATGGGCACCCAACTTGGTGCCTTGTTCGAATCCTTGGTAACCCTGTCCGTCCGCGTGTATTCCACGGCGGCCGCGAATGCGGAGCCCGATGTGAGGCATTTCCGCACCCATCGCGGTGAGCGTGAGATTGATCTCATCGTGGAGCGAGAGGATGGAAGGGTCTTGGCCATCGAAGTCAAACTGACTGCCCTGCCTGACGACACCGATGTCCAACACCTGAACTGGCTGTCGGAGCGTATTGGCGGCGAGCTAATTGATCGTGTCATCGTCACGACAGGCAAGACCGCCTACCGTCGCCCCGATGGTGTTGCCGTGGTGCCCGCGGCGCTCCTCGGGCCGTAAGGGGCGGATTGGCTGAAGGCCCCTCAATGGCCTCACGCCATGATCTCGTGTGTGCAAACCACCGCTAAGCAGGTGTGCAAGCAAGCGGGCGCGGTTGTGGAAGTTCAAGCAATCATTGGGCCAAACACAACTGCAGAACTACCCTACCACGCCGGACAGGATGGTAGCGAAGCAGTGACCGCCGAGGACACAGTCGCACCTGCCGTCGACGACGACTCAGGTGGTTCCCACGGTGCCTCCACCGACACCGCTTCCGTAATCGAGCTGTTCGGGCTTGCGCGTGCCGGCCGTCCGGATCAGAGCGCGCGGATCGTGTGCGCGGCCGGATGGCTGACCGCACCCGTCAGTTGGATGCTGTCGAACGCCACCGAGCTGGGCTGGCGGACGTTGTGTGAGGTCACGAAGAGGCCGATGGTGACCAGCCCCGTCAGGGAGATCGTGGTGGCACCGATGCGCGTCCAGGTGGTGCCGTTGTTCGAGTACCACGACGTGAACACGTTGCTGGCGCGCTGGAGCTTCAGCCACTTGTTCGGCGATGCGTAGCCGGTGGGGGCGCACGCGGGCGATGATGGTGCTGTCGCCGTTCAGCGTTTGCGACACGTAGTGGAACTGGTCGGTCTTGCCGAGGATGTCGGCGCCCGTGCCGTCGATGTAGACAGTCCCTGTCGATGCCGAATAGTCGGCCGTGCCGGGCAGGAGCGGCGCGCCGACGTCGGTGCTCTGCCATTGAGACGGCAGCGTGCCCCTGCACCGCGTTGTAGACGGCGGTGTACGTCGCGCCCACGGTTGCGGAGGTGAACGAGTCGGTGAGCGCGCTCCCGTCAGCCCAGGGCACCGTTCAGTCCACGTAGCGAGAATTGCCCGCGGCAGCGGGGGAGCCCATCGGGCGCCCACTTGAGCCACACAGGGTGACGCCGACCCGCTAGCCTCGCGCTGATGGGACCACCCGGCGACAGCGCGCCGCCTCCGCCTCCGCCCGTAGGGTCGCCCCCTCCGCCCGCCGGGATGCCGCCTCCGGCGCCGCTGGGCGGGGATGGCATGGAACCGCCTGGTGTGGTCATCCCAACGGGCCGACCCTGGTGGCATTGGGCTGCGATCGCCGCCGGTGTGCTGACTGCCGCCATCGTGGTGCTGGCAATCGTCCTGGCGACGCGTCCTCCTCGATCCCCGACGCCATTGGCGATCGCGTCGTCGTCGCCGACCGTGACGGCGAGCCCGACCAGCACAGACACACCGACACCGGCACCGACACCGACCCCAACGCCGACTCCCACTGCAACTCCTCTGGCTGCCACGCCTGCGCAGCAGGCGGCTCTGCTATACCCATCAGGTGGAATGGAGTGCGGCGGCAACGGCAACTATTCCGGATGCCCAGTGACCCAGGCGCTGATCGACGCCGCCAATCAGTGGCGTCACAACCACAACCCGAGCGCGCCGGCACCGCTGTGCCGCTGCCCGGTCAACTACGCAACCCCCGTTGCGCAGCAGGACGACACGCTTCTGCCCGCCGGCGACCAGGGGAACCCGAACATGGGCGCGGTTCAGGTGCAGCTGTCGTTCCCACCGAACAGTCACGAGACGATGGTGGTGCTGTTCTCTCGTCAGGGCAACGGGACCTGGCTCGCGGTCGACACGTACTGCGGTAACCCCCAGAACCGCCTCGGAGCGGCTGGCGCCACCAGCTGCATCCAGTAGCGTCAATCAATCAATCGGGGATCAGCTTGCCAGGGTTCATGATCGCGGCCGGATCGAACCGCGCCGCCAGTGCGCGCAGGGCGTCCACGCCGGTGGCGCCCACCTCGCGCTCCATGTAGGGACGGTGGTCGGTGCCGACGGCGTGGTGGTGGGTGATGGTGCCGCCGCCGTCGAGGATGGCGCTGCACGCCGCACTCTTGGCGGCGCGCCAGCGGGCCGCCGGGTCGTCACCCGGCCGTGCGAGCACGGTGAAATAGAGCGACGCGCCGGACGGGTACAGATGGGAGACGTGGACGCCGATCAACGGGGCGATGCCGTCGTCGGTGAGCACCATACTCAGGCGGCCGGCCACGCTCCGGCGCAGGGCCGTAAGGTCGCTCCACGCGACGGCGGTCTCGAGCGTCTCGACGAGCACACCCGCGTCGAGAAGTGAATCGCGCAGGTACGGCCCCGCGTAGCGGCCGCGCAACCACGCGCGACCCGGCGACGCGCCGAGCGTTATGCCGCCGTGCCTCCGCGCCAGCCCGCGCGCAGCGCGGCGCCGCGCTGGCTGCACCGCCGCGTCGCTGTCCCAGCCGAGGATGAGCAGGCAGCCGCCCGCGTGGTGGCGAGCGTCGAGGTAGCGGCGACCGGCCGCTTCGATGAACCCGCCGTGAGCCGCCATCGCCATGCCCGCGCGCGTCTCATCCGCGTCGCTGAGCCGCGCGACGTCGGGGGTGACCGACGCCTGGGCCATGGCGCGGAGCGCCTCGACACCGCCGTCGAACGAGCGAAACGACCATGCCTCGTAGCGGCCCGCGTCGGGACGGTGGCGCACCCGCACGGTGACCTCGGTGATGACCCCGACGCGACCCTCGGACCCGAGCACCAGCTCGCGCAGCGACGGGCCCGCAGCGGTCGCCGGATGAGGCGTGGCGTTGAGCTCACCGCGTGGCGTGACGCAGCGCAGTCCCAGCACGACATCGTCGAAGCGACCGTAGCCACCGGACGCCTGTCCCGCGCTGCGCGTGGCTGCGAAACCGCCGATGGTGGCGTACTCGAACGACTGCGGGTGGTGGCCGAGGGTGAGCCCATGCTCGCCCAGCGCGACCTCCGCCTGCGGGCCGGTCATACCCGCCTCCAGCGTCGCCGTCATCGCCGTCGTGTCCACGCTGCGCAGCCGGTTGAGATTGCGGAGGCTGAGTGCGATCACCGAGCGGTGCTCACCGCGGAGCGGGGTGACACCACCCACCACCGACGTGCCGCCACCGAACGGCACCACCGCGCAACCGGCCTCGCCGCACGCGTGCAGGACGGCAGCGATGTCCCCGGCGCCGCGCGGGAACACCACCGCATCAGGGGCGTGCTCGAGGCTGCCTCCGCGCAGCGCCAGCAGGTCGAGGTAGCTGCGCCCCGCGGCGTGTCCCAACCGCGCAGCGTCCGACGTGTCGACGCCGTCGCCGGGGCAGATGGAGCGCAGTGCGTCGAGGAGCGCGCCGTCGATCGCCGGGGCCGGCAGCTGCGCCGGGTCCGGCTCCCGGTGGACCGCGGCGGCCGCGGTGTCGATCTGCAGCTCGTCGCGGAGAAGAGCCGCCAGGCCGGGTGGGATCTCCGTGGGGCGGTCGCCCCAGCCCCACCAGCGCAGCGGCGGCGGCGGCGTGCTCACACCGGCACCGCGGCCAGCAGCGCATCGGCGAGCGGTTGCGCGCGCAGGCGTTCAGCGGAGACGAGACCGAGGCGCACCCGCCGGTCGAGGAGGTCGTCGACGTCGAGGGCGCCCTCGTGGCGGAGCCCGAAGAGGAGTTCGACGCCGAGCACCGGCGTGCCGTCGAACACAGGTTGCAGGAGCGACGGGTCCGCTGCGGCGAGGGCGGCCACCTCGGGCGCCTCGGTGCCGTAGCGCGCCACCAGCCGCGGTGGCGCGTCGATGCCGCGCAGCTGTGCGCGCGGCGCGGCGCCGACCAGCGGGATCGACGCGGTACGGCACCTCGGCCCGTGGTCGCCGACGACGCGGTCGACAAGGTCCTGGGCCATGCGGCGATAGGTGGTCAGCTTGCCGCCCACCAGGGTCACGAGGCGGCCATCCTGTGAGGCGATGATGGCGTGGCGGCGCGAGATGTCCGCGGTGGAACCGGTGCCGCTGTCGAGCAGCGGGCGGTAGCCGGCGTAGCGACCGATGACGCACTCCGGACCGAGGGGGTGGTCGAACGCGGTGGCCACGGTGGAGAGCAGGAAGTGCTCCTCCGCCGCGGTGACGGTGGGCTCGTCCTCGATGGGACCGTGGTGCTCCTCATCGGTGAGACCGACGATGACGCGCCCGTCACCGGTCGGTGTGGCGCCCACCCATCGCGCCGATTCCCCCGCCACGGGAACGATGATCGCGGCGCGCGGATCGCCCAGCGCGGCGGAATCGAGAACGAGGTGGGCGCCCTTGCTCGGGCGCAGCCTGACGGCGGGGTCGATGAGGTCGGCCCACACACCGGTGGCGTTGACGACGGTGCGCGCGCGCACTGTGAACGACCGTCCGGTGAGCCGGTCCGTGGCGCGCACCTGGCCGTCGGCGATGGCGTCCACGGCGCAGTGGGTGACGATGTCGGCCCCGTGCGCTGCGGCGGTGCGCGCCACGGTGACGACGAGATGGGCGTCGTCCTCCAGCTGCCCGTCCCAGAAGAGGATGGCGCCGCGCAGGCCCTCGCGGCGCAGGGCGGGCACCAGACGACGAGCCTCGTGGGCGCTGATGCGACGCGGGCCGGGAAGCTGACCCCCGCGGGTGCCCGACGCGATGCGCAGCACATCGCCGACGCGAACGCCCAGCTCCGTGAGAACGCCACCGACCGGGCGGAGGCTGTCGTCGAGTACGGCCAGGAACGGCATCGGCCGCACCAGGTGCTGCGCCGTGCGGGTCATGAGGATGTGCCGTTCGCGGGCCGACTCCCAGGCGACGCCGACCTGGAGATGGCGCAGATAGCGGAGCCCGCCGTGGATCAGCTTGGAGCTCCAGCGGCTGGTGCCGTGGGCGAGGTCGTGGGCTTCGAGCAGGGCGACGCTCAGTCCGCGACTGGCGGCGTCCAGCGCAACGCCGGCGCCGGTGATGCCGCCGCCGACCACGAGCATGTCGAGCTCCCCACCCGACGCGAGGCGCTCCAGTGCGGTGGCGCGCTGGGCCGCGTTGAGCGAGGCGGAGTGGTTCACGGCGCCACGTCCGCGGCGGGCCTCAGGTAGGCGTCGAGCATGTCGCGCAACTCCAGGTCGATGCGGGGGGTCAGCGCGTCGTCGATGAGGGCGGGCGCCGCGGCCACGACGCTGCGGAGGAGCAGCTCGAGCAGGCGTCCGGCCGCGGGTGCGTCGATGTCGCGGATCGAGCCGTCGACCCGGCCGGCGCCGAGGTGCCCGCGCAGCGCGGTGACGGCGATCTCCTGGGCGTGGCCGCGACGGGTGGTGAGGTACGGCAGCAGGCGTTCGCCGTCGAGCTCGATGACCCGCCGGATCACGGGGTCGTGGCGGAGCGCACCCACGGCGTGAAGGGTGGCCGCGATGAGCCGCTCGCGAGCCGTCGGCCGGACGCAGGCGGCCGCCTCCGCGTCCGCGATGATCCCCCCAATCTCGCGGGTGAGCAGCGTCGACCACAGCGAGGCGGCGTCCGGGAACGTGCGGTAGACGGTCATGCGGCTGGCCCCGGCGCGGCGGGCCACGTCGGTCACCGTGGTGCGGGTGATGCCGCGCTCGGCCACGCAGGCCCGAGCGGCGTCGAGCAGCGCTCCATCGGAGTAACGCTGTGACATCTCGTGTCGCAGTGTAACAAGGCCTGTCCGGGCGCGCGCACGCTCGCTATGCTGCTGACGATGCTCCTCGCACCCGCGCCCTCGCTGGCCTACGTGATCCTGCTCCCGGCCGTTCTCCTGGCCGCGGTCTGCGTTCTCGGAGTTGCGACGTACGTTGCACTGGGCCGCATCCGCCACTAGCTGCGGGCGGACGCGCGGAGCGGCTCAGGTGGGCGACGGCCCACCGACGGACAGCAGTTCGACCTCGAAGATCAGCGTCGAGTTGGCGGGGATCGCGCCGTTGGCGCTCGACCCGTAGCCCAGCGACGGCGGTATCACCAGGCGTCGCTTGCCACCTTCCTTCATGCTCAGCACCCCCTCGTCCCAGCCGGCGATGACGTTGGGCGGGGTGGCGCCGATGACGAAGCTGAACGGGGTACGCCCCGTCCCGCGCGAACTGTCGAACTGGGTGCCGTTGGCCAGCCAGCCGGTGTATTGGACCGTGATGTTCTGCCCCCTCTGAGGCGTGGCTCCCGTGCCCGCGACGATGTCGCCGTAGCGGAGACCGTCGGAGGTGGTGAGCAGGCAGACGGCGTCGCTGAAGCTGTCGGCCGACGACGCGGATCCCGCGTTAGCCGGCGCGGGCGCGCAGGATCCGCCCGCCGTCGCCAGCGGAGGCGCGGACTGGGCCGTCGCGTTCGTCGCCGGCGCCGTGGTGGGCAGCGCGTCCGAGCCGCACGCACCGAGCAGCACGAGCAGTGGGGCGGCACTGAGGCCGAGGCGGAGGCGGGATGTGGCAGGGGTCATCGGGGCGGAATCCTACCCGCTCGGCGGTACAATGCGACCCATGGCCAACACCATCAAGGAATCCAAGGGAGTCACCTCCCAGAAGGAGATCCTCACCTCACAGCGGTGCCCGATCTGCCACAACCTGATGCGCCAGAACGAGATCAGCGTTGAGATCGCGTTCCGCCACCAGCGCAAGCCGGGTGAGCCAAAGCGCGAACGCATCCTGAAACACTTCAAAAACTGTAAGGCCGCGTAGAGCGCCGGCTCCACGCTGACTCGCATGTCGGTGCGCCTACCGCTCTTCCCGCTCAACACCGTGCTCTTCCCGCACATGCCCGCGGGCCTGCACATCTTCGAAGAGCGGTATCGCGAGATGATCCGCGACTGCCAGGAGCAGGGCACCAGCTTCGGTGTCGTCGCCATCCGCGAGGGCATCGAGGTCGGCGCGGCCGCGCTGCCGTTCACTGTCGGCACCTTGGCTCAGATCCACGAGGTCGAGAAGCTCGACGACGGACGCTACAAACTGGTCGTTGCGGGTGCGTCGCGCTTCGCGGTCGAGAGCCTCTCACTGACGCGCTCGTACCTCATCGGCACCATCCACTACCTCGAGGACGTGCGCGGTGACGAGGACGCCATCCCCGACTTGGTGCGGCGCGTGATCACCGCGTTCGGCGCCTACAACGCCGGACTGCGCAACCTCGCCGACGAGGAGGGCGCCGACAACGATGATCCGGCGTTGCCCGACGACCCCGAGCTGCTGTCCTACATGGTGGCGGCGTCGCTCAACGTCGAGGTCAATCGCCGCCAGGAGTTGCTCGAGGAGGATTCGGTGTCGGGACGGCTGCGCCACTGCCTGCGCGTACTCCGCCGTGAGTCCATCTTCCTCGACCAGATGCTGGCCCGCCGCGACCACCATGTCGTGCCGGTGTCACTCAACTGATGAGCGCAGGCGTCGAGCGATTCTCGCTGGCGGGACGCACTGCGCTGATCACCGGCGGCAGCAGGGGGATCGGTCGCTCCATCGCCCTCGCGATGGCCGCCGCCGGCGCCAGGGTCGCCGTGTGCTCGCGCAAGCTCGAGGCGTGCAGCGCGGTTGTCAACGAGGTCACGGCAGCCGGCGGTGAGGCGATCGCCATCGCCGGCAACGTCGGTCGTGCGGTGGACGCGGCGACCATCGTCAGCGCCGTCATGGAGGGGTTCGGCTCCCTCGACATCCTCGTCAACAACGCCGCCACCAACCCGCAGTTCGGCGCGCTCATCGACGCGGAGGATGCCGCCGTCGACCGCATCTTCGAAGTCAACGTGCAAGGGCCGCTGCGCCTGGTCTCGGCCTCGGTGCGCGCGTGGATGGGCGAGCACGGCGGCAACGTCATCAACATCGCATCGGTCGGCGGCATCAACCCGGAGCCGCTCATCGGCGCCTACAACGCCAGCAAGGCTGCGCTGATCAACCTGACGCGCACGCTGGCGCATGAACTGGGTGGATCGGGCATCCGCGTCAACGCCATCGCTCCCGGCCTGGTCGAGACGGATTTCGCTCGCGTGCTCATCGAGACCGCGCAGATCCACGACCACATCGTCGGCCAGACGGCGTTGAAACGACACGCGCAGCCCGACGAGATCGCCGGCGCCGCGCTGTTCCTCGCCAGCGATGCCGCGTCGTTCGTCACCGGCTCGGTGCTGGTCGTCGATGGAGGCTGGACCGCGTAGAGGGTCAGCCGTTGGGCGGCTGCGCCAGCAGGGTCTGCTCGGCAACCACCAGGGGCAGGAATGCCCTGGCGTTGGTGTTCGCCGCGGAGCCGCCCCGAGCGAAGACCTCGGTGACGACGCGACCGGTGCGCATCAGCGCTATGAAGCCGCGGTCGACCTCGGCCCCTCCGATCGGGGGTGCGGACGACGCGTAGGCGACGACGTCGTCAACGTGCTGGCCGGGCAGGCCACCGAGGGCGTCGAGGGTTCCCCCCTGGGGCACGCTGTTGAGCCGTGCCGCCTCCTCCTTGAAGTAGGCCTGGGCGCCGGCGGCGTCGTTGAAGATGAGCGCGTCGGACGTGATGTCGTTGAACGTGGGGTTACCCACCGTCGGTGGCGGCGCGTACTCCGCTCTGCCCCCGTGGATGAACCCGTCCGACACCAGCCGGGCGGTGACACCGGGGTCCCCCTTCTGATCAGCGATGGCCCCGGCGTTCAGGGTGAGGTCGGACGTGCGCTTGTAGTTGGGCACCAGCGACGGCGTGAGCAGGTAGATGGTCACCGACTGCGCCGGGCCGGTGGGGACGGCGAGCTGTGTCGGCAGGAAGGTGCCCGTATCGTCGCCGCACGCCGCCAGCAGCAGCGCGCCCAGCCCGAGGAGCAGGAGAGTGACTCTGCGCATCACTCGATCCTAAGGGCCGCGGCGCGATCGCGGCCCTTAGGATCGGCTCCCGCCGGCGTCAGTGCAGGTCGAGGACGAACCGGACCGGGCCGGTGAGGTACCCGCCGCTGAACGTGACGGCCTTGGTGAGCTTGACCCTGTATTGCGCCGTGCCGCCCTTGGTGGACACCAGCGTCACCGAGGCGATGGCGCCGCCCGGTGGCGGGCTGCCGGTCGAGCCGGCGGGGATGACACCGCTGAACGTGATCAGCATGGTCTGCGGGTCGCTGAACGCGACCACCGCCCTCGGGCTGGTGCCGCTCGAGCCACTGAGCATCCCGAGGTCGAACACGACGCGAAGGTCGCCCGGATGAATGCCGTAGCGGATGTCCTTGAGCTGGAACCCGGTGCCGTTGGAGCCGAAGGTCTGGGTGCCGGTGAGTGAGCCGGTGGTTGGCGCCGGTGCGCTGGTGCTCGGATGTGCGGGTGCGCTGGTGCTCGGATGTGCGGGTGCGCTGGCGGTGGGGGCCGGTGCCGCGCCGCCAGCGGCCGCCGCCGGCGTGTGGTGGGTGGCCGTGGCCGTCGGTGCCGGGC